>Ga0101944_10000753_pt1 | contig 86198 bp, 64 predicted proteins | sample DewCreD2012metaG_FD_75245 | JGI IMG/M metagenome (GOLD analysis project Ga0101944, IMG submission 75245) | Hot spring sediment bacterial and archeal communities from British Columbia, Canada, to study Microbial Dark Matter (Phase II) - Dewar... ... | reverse complement strand
GCCCGGCGGGCCAGGTGAGCAGCAGCTTACGCACGCCGTCGGCGCTGACGGACTCGCGGGTGCGTGTCGGAGTGAGCAGGCGGAGGGAACCGGCCAGATGCCGCCGGTCGGCGACGGAGAGGCTGGTCATCGCCTCGGGCTCGGCGACGAGCCTGCCGTAAACCCAGCCGGCGACCTGGGCGGCGCGATACCGCGGCCAGCCCCAGGCTTCCACGACGGGAACAAACTCGTCGGGCGTGAGGTCGAAGAGGTGGGGCGCGGAGCGGTTCTGCTGCGTCGCCTCGGGCGACTCGGCGTTGAGGACGCTCAGGACTGGGTCGGTTCGGTTCGTCAAAGCAGGCGACGTTAGTATAATCTTTCGACGCTTCTTCGTGGCGGTTCATGAGCGACAGTCCGGCAAAAACTTCGCGGGGCGGTTCGTCGGGCGATTCCCGCACCGACGAGCAACTGATCGCGGCCTACTGCGCCGGCGACAAGGAGGGCTTCGCGCAACTGGTGGCGCGATACGAGCGGGAACTGTTCCACTTCCTTTATCGATTCCTTGGCGACCGGGCTGCGGCGGAGGATGTGTTCCAGGAGGCTTTCCTTCAGGTCCACCTGTCGGCCACGACTTTTGACGCCAAGCGACGGTTCAAGCCCTGGCTGTTCACCATCGCGGCCAACAAGGGCCGGGATTACCTTCGCTCCGCCTCGCGACGAGCGACGATGCCGCTGGAGGCGGCCATCAGCCCAAGCGACGAGGAAAGCGGAAGGTTCGTGGACATGATGAAGTCGGCGGAGCTGGTCCCCGGCGTGGACCTGGAGGCCGCCGAGGAGCGGGAGCGGGTGCGCGAGGTGGTCATGCGGATGCCCGAGAACCTGCGGGAGGTCCTGCTGCTTTCGTACTTCCACCAGTTTCCGTACGGCCAGATCGGCGAGATTCTTAACATTCCGCTGGGGACGGTGAAGAGCCGGCTCCACGCGGCGGTGGCCATGTTCGCGTCGAGGTGGGCGGAAATTCAACAGAACCGCCGGGGGGGTCGATGACGTAATGGAATAGTGTAGAATGTGAGGACTGGCCGGCTCGCCTCATGTGCGAAGCCATGTCCAATAAGTCACGTTGGCGGCCGCCGCAACGGCGGTCAACCGAGCCGGTAGAGTGAAAGAACTGGGCTTGATGGGGGACGACGGCGACGATGGTGTTGCCGGACATTTATGAAGGTTGCGATGCACCCACAACTCAGCGAGGCGGACGGATACGCAGTCGATCTCGTCCTGAACACGGCCATGACCCAGTCCAACCCAAGATCGCGGCCGGGCAGAGTCAACGGCGACTCGGGCGGCATGCCGTATGCCGCGCCGCCGGTCAACGAAGACCTGGCGTGTCGCGTGCCAAGCGTGGAGAAGATTCTTGAAGTGCTCCACGCCATGCCCGCCCCCGACCCTGCCCCCGACCTGATTTCCAGAACGCTACAACGAGTCGAAGCCAGCCGAGCGGCGGCGCTGCACCCCGAGCAGCCATCACAGCAGCCTGCGGCGGTTCGTTAGCGTTCAGTCGGTGGGCCAACGAGTCGGAGGATTGCCTCGATCAACTGTTCCACCTGGCCGTCTTCGTGTTCGCTGCCGAGGGTGATGCGCAGGCGGCTGGAGCCGCGCAGCGGACCGGCCGGATGTGCGTGCTGGCAGCGGCGCTGTTGTGGAGCACTGGAGGGGCGTGCATCAAGGCGCTGGACGGATACAGCCCCTGGACCGTGCTTTCCGGACGGTCGCTTCTCAGCTCTCTTTTCTTTCTGGCGCTGCTCGGAGGCCGTCCGCGCCTGGCTCCCGGAGCCGGTCTATGGCCGGTCGCCGGGGCGGTATCTTATGCTCTGGTGGTCACCACGTTTGTTCTGGCCAACCGCCTGACCACGGCCGCGAACGCCATCATCCTGCAGTACACCTCCATCCTGTGGATCGCCCTGTTCGGCTGGTTGATGGTGCGGGAGAGTCCCACACGGCGCGAGTATGCGGCGATGGCGGTGGGAGTGCTGGGTGTCGTGCTGTGTCTGGGGCACGGGGTGCGCCTGTTCGCATCCGGTCCGGGAGATCACAGGGCGCTTCTGGGAGACGTCGTCGCCCTGGCTTCGGGCTTCTGCTTCGCCATCACCACCGTGGCCCTGAGGCGGATCGGCAAAGCCGTGGCCCACGCCGGCAGCCAGGCTGGAGACCCTGCCCTGGTCTGTTTGTTCTACGGCAATCTGCTGGCGGGTCTGTTCGGGTTATCCTGGCTGGCAAGGGAGATCGGCAATCCTGGAATCACCGGCCAGAGCCACCTGCTCGGGTGGGCTGTTCTGGCCTGGCTGGGATTCGGACAGCTGGGGGCTGGCTACTGGTTCTATCAGCAGGGCTTGAAAACCACGCGGGCGCTCACCGCCTCGCTTCTGTCGCTAGCGGAACCGCTGGTCAACCCGCTGCTGGTGTTTCTGACGGTTCAGGAGATTCCACCCCCGGGCACCATCGCCGGAGGGGCGCTGGTCATCGTCTCCCTGGCGCTGACGCTCACAGCCCGGCCGCCCTCCGGGAACGCGAAATGAGCAAGCGGACGGTCGTGATCATCGGGGCGGGAGCAGCCGGACTGATGGCGGCCGGAAGCGCCGCCGAAGCCGGCGCCCGGGTCATAGTGCTGGAGCGCAACACGCGCGTGGGGCGTAAGCTTCGCATCTGCGGCAAAGGCCGGGCGAACGTCACAAACATTGCGGATGTTGCCGAGTTCGTGACGGCCTTCGGCCCGAATGGCCGCTTTCTGTACGGCGCGTTCTCGCGCTTCTTCCGGGATGATCTCATCGCGCTCCTGGAATCGCTGGGGGTGCCCTGCAAAGTGGAACGGGGAGGACGCGTCTTTCCACAGTCCGACGACGCCGACCACGTTGCGGACGCGCTGGAGCGGCGGGCGCGTTCGCTGGGGGCCGTGTTCCGGATGGGAGCGCGCGCACGGCGGCTGGCGTTGCGGGAAGGACGGATAGCGGGCGTGGAACTGGAGGATGGGGAGGTGATCCCGGCGGACAGCGTCATCTTGGCCACCGGCGGCATCACCTATCCCGCCACAGGCTCGACCGGCGACGGCTACCAGATGGCGGCGGAGGCCGGGCATACCGTCGTGAAGCCCCGGCACGCGCTCACCGCAATGAACTGCGCCGAAAAATGGGTGCTGGAGGTGGCCGGACTGAGCCTCAGAAACGTGCAGGCCACGGTCTTCGCCCCGGAGCATCAGGGGCAAAAGCCCGTGGGCCGCGAGTTCGGCGAGATGTGCTTCACGCACCGCGGAGTATCCGGCCCCATCATCCTGACGCTGAGCCGCCGCGTGGTAGACCTGGTGGGACGTACACCGCTAACCCTGTCCATTGACCTGAAGCCAGCCCTCACACGGGAACAGCTGGAGGCGCGGCTCCAGCGGGAGATGGCGGGCTCCAACCGTCACCTGCGGAATTACCTGCCGACGCTGCTGCCGAGGTCTCTGGCGCGCGCGTTTCCGGGCATTCTGGGGCTGGATGAGCATGTCCCGCTCAACCGGGTGACGCGCGAGCAGCGGCAGGCCATCATCGAAGGGCTCAAAGCCCTTCGCCTCAGCGTGGTCAAGCTGGCTCCGCCGGAAGAGGCGATCGTTACGGCCGGGGGGGTGGCCATCGGCGAGGTAGATCCCCGCACGATGCAGTCACGGATTATCCAGGGCCTCTATCTGGCCGGTGAGGTGCTGGATATAGACGGCACCACCGGGGGCTACAACCTGCAGGCGGCGTTCAGCACCGGATGGGTGGCGGGCAGAAGCGCCGCGCAGGGAGCTCCTTTCGTGCCGCTTCAGAATCGGGGAGAGCAGAAAAAGGAAAAAGCCGCCGCCAGTCCGGCGGCGGCTCGTCAGTTGCGGGAGTCCCGCTCGACAGTCGAGATCCCCAGCGGGCAATAAAGGCCACATCGGCCCGTGATGCCTGAGGCGATGGGCAGGAGACCCAGCAGTCCCAGCCAGCTGCCGTAGTAAAGTCCAGCTCCGATGATGGCAGCTCCCGCCGCCAGGCGGATATTCCGGTCCAGTCTTCCGATGTTGCGCTCCATAGTTCTTCTCCAGAGGGAGCTATTCGCTCCCAGGGAGAACAACGCCCCGGCTGTGCCAAAGGTTCGCAAAAAGCAAAGCGGGTGAGGTGTTCGTCAGCTGCGGCGCGGATCGTAGAAGTCGCGTCCGGCGGCCTGATCCCACGTTTGCTGGAATTTCAACCAGCGCGCGTGCCCGTCCGCGAACACATAGTTCGCACCCCCACCGTGGACGGTGATCGCCACGCTCTTCGGAAGCTGCTGAGCGGGATCCCATTCCCGGCCCTGAATCATCGGATTGCTCTCACGCGGAGGATTTCCCCAGAACATGGGCATGAAATGGTCCTTGGTGAGGTTCCAGGCCAGTTCTGCCACGACGATCGTGGTGGCAGGGTACGTCAACTGCCCCATCTTGATCCCCCAGTACGGCGGATGATTGGGCGTAAAGTATCCGTTGATCCCGTAAGATGTCCGGCGCCGCGCGGAGGGGTCGGCGCTTTCCCACAGCGCAGAGGAGTCCGAAGGACAACGGTTCAATAGATCCGCGCGCGAGTAAGGGCGTACGGTGTCCAGCCAGGATATGTCCGAATACATAGCTCCCGACATCATCATCCGGGCGTACGGGTATCCTTCGCGGTTGTCGGAGCAGTACATCATCACAGCCATGCCTATCTGGCGGCAGTTGGCCAGACAGCTGGCGGCGCGGGCCCGCTCCCGCGTGCGGCTGAAGACAGGAAAGAGAATGGCTGCCAGGATCGCGATGATGGCGATCACCACCAGCAGTTCGATCAGCGTGAACCCTCTTCTGTTACCGCGCAAGGAAGCTACCCCCTGTGAAAGTTTCCACGATGTGTGTAGCACGAAACGCGACTGAGTGTCAACTGCGCTTCGGTTGTACTTCGGGGCAGGGAAGAGTCGAGCGGCCTGCCTTCCGCGAGGAGGGCAGGCCGCCAGGAAATGCTAGCAAGATGGCCGGCGCTACGGCGCTGCGGCTCTGGCGGCTGCGATAAGGATATCCGCCACCTCCGGCCGGGAAAACTCCATTGGGGGCCGCTCGCCGGCCGCCAGCATCTCCCGCACTTTCGTGCCAGAAAGCGAGACGCGGTCCTCCGCCCCGTGCGGGCAGGTCTTGGTGCTGGCCATCCCTTCACAGCGGTTGCACCAGAAGGAGTGCTCGAAGTTCAGGATGGTGACGCCCAGCTCTTCCGGAGTGAACTGCTCGAAGATGCGCTGCGCGTCATAGGTGCCGTAGTAGTTGCCCACGCCCGCGTGGTCACGCCCGACGATGAAATGCGTGCACCCGTAGTTCTTGCGCACCATCGCGTGCAGGATGGCCTCCCGCGGGCCGCCGTAGCGCATAGCCGCCGGCATCACCGACAGCACCACGCGGTCCTTCGGGAAGTATCCCTCGATCAGGGCCTCGTAGCAGCGCATACGCACGTCGGCCGGGATGTCGTCGGATTTCGTCTCACCCACCAGGGGATGCAAAAGCAGCCCGTCCACGATCTCCAAGGCGCACTTGATGATATACTCGTGAGCTCGGTGCACCGGGTTGCGCGTCTGGAAACCCACCACGGTCTTCCAGCCCAACCGGTCGAACTCGGCGCGCGTCTGAGCGGGCTCCAGCCGGTACTGCCTGAAGTCGGAGTGCTCCGGCCGCCGCAGCATTGTCACCGGCCCTCCCACCAGCAGATCCTTTTGCGCGTAAAGCGCCGCTACGCCCGGATGCGCCTCGTCCTCCGTGCGGAACACCTCGCGAGCCTCGCGCTGGCGGTCATAGTCGAAGACCTCGCGCACGGTCATCACCGCGTATACCTGCCCGTCCGGACCTTCCAGAGCCAGACGGTCCCCCTCCCGCAGTCCCGAAGCTGTCTGGCGCCCGATGGACAGGGTGATGGGGATCCCCCAGACCTCGCCTCCGGTAAGGCGCATCTCACTGACGCAGCGCTCGTAATCGTCCCGCGTCATAAAGCCTTCCAGAGGGCTGAAAGCCCCGCACCCCAGCATCTCCAGGTCCGAAAACTCCCGGGGATTCAGCGAGATGCGTTTCAGACCTTCCGCCTCCCGGAGAAGCTCCCCGGCCATCTCGGCGGGGGCCATCAGATCCACCAGTCTTCCACCGTGCGGCACAGAACTCATTTCCCGTCCGTTTTTCCCTTCGTTTTCAGATATCCCAGGTCACCGCTTCCGGCCGGACGAACCGCCCCGCCGCAAGCGCCTCGATAAAAACGTCGAAGCAGATCAACTGCATCTCCACCCGCCGCTTCAGGTCCAGCTTGCCAGGCGACTCCGTGGTGATGAGCTGGAGCACCCCGTGGTGCCAGAAGTATACCGCCTTCGGCAGGTCGGACCGGCGTAGTGGCCCTTTCGGGACGATGATCCCACCCGTGGCGGGAAGCCCCTCGATCACGTCGGACTCCTCGATGGGACATCCGCGCCGCCGCAGAGCGGCGATCATCTCCTCGGCAAGGCTTGCCCGGCCGGGTCGTGCCCGCTCGTAAAGGTACATCCCGTAGGTGTCTATGTCCTCGTGGATGTCAAGCGTGAAATCGAACCGCTGCCCGGCAAGCGCTGCCTCGACGATGCGGATCTCCTCCGCCTGTCCCTGTTTCATAAACTCGCGGTTCAGATCCCTGCCCTGCCAGTTCTCCCGGGTGTTCAGCTCCCAGCCGGTGGGATTGTCGCAGGGAAACAGCAGGATGTCCGCGTCCAGACGGTTGGCGTTGTCCCGCAGGCGGCGCATCGCCTCCAGAAGCGTCTCAGGGCCGGCCGGTTCGTCGCCATGCATCCCGGTGGAGATGCAGATCCGTTGAGTCCCGGCGCCCAGCCGCATCCGCATAAAATGGATCTCATACCGCCCGAGCGGGCATTCGAATGCTCCGGCCGTCTCGAATGTGGCGCCGGTCTCTTCCGCCCTGCGGCGGAAGCGATCCATCAACTCCGGATAGGAACGCTGCTTCTCCATTCGCGTGCAAAGCGGAGTATAGCGAACAGGTTGCAGATCCGCGAGGGGGAGAAAGCGCGCTAGTAGCGTATCACCTTCAGGGGACCTTCATCGCTGACCAGCGCGAAGAGAACGGGGTCCTGCAGCACATCCGCCAGGTCAGCGTCCCTGCCGTCCACTTTCATAGCCCGGCGGACGAGACGGATGCCATGGCTGTAGTCCACGTAGCGATCCTTATGCACGGTGGTGAGAGGCTGGATGGGACGCCCGTCCGGGTGATGCCAGCCGTAGATGGCCACCCTCCCGGATCGCTCCAGCAGGCGGTTCGTAATGACGACATCCTTCTTTCCGCCGGCAATCAGCGTGTCCGGAGCAGCCCGGCGGGTGCGGGCATCCAGAATCCGGCTATGGCGGATCATCGTGGCAATGGACTCCCGTTCGTGCGTCAGAGGATCCGGCTGAACCTTCAGGTCGGCCTGGCGGTGGATCTCATCGGAGATCCTGGGGGTGGGCAGGAGGCACTCCAGAGCGTCGGCCACCTTCTGGGCGGACTGGGGAGTAAGACAAACGCGGATGCTATCCGTATCACTTCCGACAGCAAGGCAGTCCGGCAGGACCTGCAACTGTGCTGTGCGCCGCCGGCCGTCCGGGCACTGCGCCTCCAGCTTGATGGTGCACCAGATCCGCATCCGGGAGGGGACATTGCCGCTCAGGATCTGCTCCACAATGGCGTTCTCCCGGTCCTGAAGAGACTTGCCCTCCAGGGAGCACAACAGACCCGACCCGCCGGGCGCATCCGGTGGCCGTGGCGGCAGTGTAGGAAATGTTACCAGGAATGACGCGATGAGCAGCGGCAGGACGGCAGGCGTCAATTGTGGACCATCACGAGCGACCCGGGACCGAGCAGGCTCTGAACCTCCCTGGCCAGCTCCACCGTCACGTTTACACGGGCATCGCTACGAATGGTGTACTCCTCAGGCCAGCGCCCCACCTTGAAGAACACCTTTGCCCTGCCGCCGTGGCGCGACAGGACCTCTTGCAGCAGAGGCAGGCGGGCCGAGCAGTTCTCGTCCACCCGGATGGTGATGGCGGGAGTGGCCTCGAACAGCTCGCTCAGAGGGATGCCGGCGTCCTCGCCGGATGCTGATGGTCCCTCCGCCAGCGGCTCCACCGATTCGGCGATCAGCTCTACCGGTCCTTTCTCCTCGCCCCTGCTGTCCCCGTGCTGCACCTTCGCCTTCACCAGCACCATCCGGTCCCGCTCAAGCAGTCCCTCCACCTGCGCGAAGACCTTCGGGAACACCAGCACCTTCACCGGGCCGGTGAGGTCTTCCAGGGTCACGAACGCCATCTTCTCACCCTTCTTCCGGGTGAACAGATGACGTAGGCCCGTGATGACTCCTCCCACGGTGACCATCGAGCCGTCCTCGGTCTCGCTCAGCTCCTGAATGGCGCACGTGGTCCGCTCTTTCAGCACCTTGAGATGCTCGTTCAGCGGATGGTCGCTGATGTAAAGTCCCAGGAGCTCCTTCTCCATGGCCAGCATCTCTGCCCGGCTGTATTCCGGACAGTCCGGCACCTCCACATTGAGGGCGGCGGGAGAAAGATCCTCCGAGCCTTCAAACAGGCCCGCCTGACCATTGCGGGCGCTGCGGGCTGAGCGCGTCACACGCGAAAGCAGTGTCTCGGCGCATTCTACCAGAGCGTGGCGGCTGGGATGCAAGCAGGAGAGGGCTCCCGCCTTCGCCAGGCACTCGAACGCGGCCCGGTTGAAGCCGGGTACCTGCGCCACCCTGGCCAGGAAGTCCCCCAGAGACCGGAACTCTCCGCCGCTGTCCCGCTCCGCGACGATGCCCTCCACCAGCGCCCGACCGCAATTCTTGATGGCGGACAGGCCGAAACGGATGCTCTTGCCGTCCTCGATGGTAAAGTCGGCGCGGGAACGGTTGATATCCGGCGCCAGCACCTCGATTCCCAGACGGCGCGCTTCTTCCACATATAGCGCCACCTTGTCCTGGTTTTCCGCGTGGCATGCCAGAAGCGCGGTGAAATACTCGATGGGATAGTTGGCCTTCAGGTAGGCCGTCTGATAGGCCAGTGTCCCGTAGCACACAGCGTGCGCCTTGTTGAAGGCGTAGCCGGCGAAGGGCTCGATGACATCGAAGATCTCCTCCGCCGTCTTACGGTCCAGTCCGTTCGCCAGCGCTCCCTGCACGAAGTTGTCGCGCTCCTGCGCCATCTTGACCGGGTCTTTCTTGCCCATGGCGCGTCTCAGGATATCGGCCTGCCCCAGATCGAAGCCCGCGATGGCCTGCACGATCTGCATCACCTGATCCTGATAGACGATGACCCCGTAGGTCTCGGCCAGGATAGGCTCCAGACGTTCGTGCGCGTATTCGATCTTGCGCCGGCCGAACTTCGCGTCAATGTATTCAGGGATGTGCGCCATCGGCCCCGGACGGTAAAGCGCCACCATCGCCGCAAGCTCGGAGATACTCTGCGGCTTGAGCTCGCGGATGTAGCGGCGCATCCCCGCGCTCTCCAGCTGGAACAGCCCCGTGGTCTCGGCCCGGCCCAGAAGGTCGTAGGCTTTGGGATCGTCCACGGGGATATCCGCCAGATCCAGGTCCACGCCCCTCTGTTCCTTCACCAGGTCCAGGCACTTCTGGATGATGGAAAGGTTGATCAGCCCCAGAAAGTCCATCTTAAGGAGGCCGATCTTGCCCAGGTCGTTCATGTCGTGCTGGGCGACCAGTCCACCTTCTGCGGATCTCTGCAGGGGTACGTATTCCACCAGCGGACGGTCCGCGATCACCACGCCGGCCGCGTGGGTAGACGCGTGGCGGCTGATGCCTTCCAGCTTGCGGGCCATATCCACCAGCCTGCGGGTGGTCTCTTCGGTCTCGTAGGCGTGGCGCAGGTCCGGGTTGACCTCCAGCGCCTTGTCAATGGTGGTGCCGGGGACGGAAGGGATCATCTTGGCCACCCGGTCCACCTCGGCCAGCGGAACCTCCATCGCCCGGCCGGCATCCCGGATGGCCGCCCGCGCTGCCAGCGTCCCGAATGTGATGATCTGCGCCACATGGTCCCGCCCGTAACGGCGCGCGGCATATTCGATCATCTCCGCGCGGCGGTCGTCCTGGAAGTCGAAGTCCACATCCGGCATCTGGATGCGCTTGGGATTCAGGAAGCGCTCGAAGGTGAGGCGGTGAAAGATGGGATCCACGTTGGTGATGCCCAGGCAATAGCACACCAGCGATCCGGCTGCCGACCCGCGCACTCCGGCCAGAATCCGGTTATCCCGGGCGAACTTCGCGAAGTCCTGAACGATCAGCAGATACTGCGCGAAACGGCACTGGATGATGGTCTCCAGCTCATACTCCAGCCGGTCGCGTATCTCCTGAGAGGCGTTCGGGTAGCGCCGCTCCAGCCCTTCGTAAGCCAGGATCCTGAGATGCTGCTCGGGCGTGCGGCCTTCCGGGAGGGGAAGCGAAGGTAGCGGCTTGAGATCGAAGGAGAGCTCCACGTTGCAGCGCTCGGCGATCTCCACCGTGTGCTCGATGGCTCCCGGGAAGTCCCGGAAGCGGCGCGCCATCTCCTGCGGGCTCTTGAAGTGGAACTCCCGGGTGTCCATGAACATCTCAGGAGGGTTGCTGATGGTCTTCCCTGTCTGGATGCACAGCAGCAGCTTGTGGGGCTCGGCATCCTCCTCGTCCAGATAGTGCACGTCGTTGGTGGCCACCAGCGGAGCCCGCAGTCTTTCGGATGTGGCCAGGAGGAACTCGTTCAGGCGCTTCTGCTCCGGGATCTCATGGTCCTGGAGCTCCAGGTAGTAGTTGTCGTCCCCGAAGATCTCCCGGTGCTCCTCGATGGTCCGCAGCGCCTCCTGGTCCTCCCCCTCCATGACCCGGTGAGCCACCTCGCCGGCCAGGCAGCTGGAGAGACAGATCAGCCCTTCCGAATGCGCGCTGAGAAGCTCCCTGTCCACCCGGGGCTTGTAGTAGAACCCCTCCAGATGCCCCGCCGTGACCAGTTTGATCAGGTTCTGATAGCCTTTCTGGTCTTTGGCCAGGAGCAGCAAGTGGAAGTAATTGGAGCCAGACCCCCTGGCCTCGCGCGAGGTGCGGCTGCCGCGCGCGACGTAGACCTCGCACCCGAGGATGGGCTTGATACCGGCCTCGCGGGCCGCCTCATAGAACTGCACCGCCCCGTAAAGCACGCCGTGATCGGTCAGGGCCACCGCGGGCATGTCCATCTCCGCCGCCCGTCGCACCATCCCCTTGATGCGGCAGGCGCCGTCCAGCAGGCTGTACTCCGAATGGTTGTGTAGATGGACGAAACGAGGCGATGCCATCGTGGCTGGTCCCTCCCGGTGCGAGCGATTCCTTCGCCGGTCCGTGCGGGGAGGGCCGGACGCCGGACCCGGGACGCGCCCCCTACCTCTCCCCGGCGGCGCATGCTCATTCTAAAGCCCGTGGCTCTGTTTTGCCAGAGGGCGCGGAAGAATCTTTTGCAGTCTGTCTTCTATGCCCGGAGACAGGCGGCAGCGACCGCGGCGGCGTCTTCCCAGTCCGCCGCTTCGTAAAGCAGACCTGCGCCGGCAGGGAAGTCGCTGGCAGCCTGCCCGGTAGGGGACCGGTGCGAACTCGTTCCACGGCGGTGGCAGGCAGGTCACAGAGGGGAGCTGGATCATCAGCGGAGGACGGTCTGTCTCCTGCCAGCCAAGCGCCCGCAACCACCGCTCCCGGCTGTTCTGCGTCCGCACCGGGTCGGCCAGCGCTTCAGCAAGCCGTAGCGCGCGAGCGAGTTCCTGTTCGTAGTCCCGCATCAGGGGAGCGCGTCTACACCTTGGGTCATCTGCCAGATTGGACAGTTCTTCCACTCCGCGGCAAATCCCATCTCTTTGAGAGGGATGTTTGGGAAGTCGTGCAGGAGTTGAACCAGCCGTCCTGGCCAATGGCTCTGGGGAGCAATCGTATCGAGACACCACTTGCAGATCGTCAGAATACCAAAAATACGGTTGCCTTTCACGTGTACCGGCTTATGCCAGGATTCATCCTTTGCCGGAATCTTAGGCTTGGTGCCCAACTCGCGGTTCCAGAGGCGTCCGTGATGTGCGCAGATATTTCGGACAGTGTTCAAGGCAAGGAGCCAAGAGTCAAAAACCGACTCGTGGACGTGGAATATACGCGCGATGGAGCGTTTGATCTCGGATGAGCTGGCCCGATACAGCGTGAGCACCTTTCCAAAGCTAAGACATTCGACGGCCATCCAGATCGGCAAATCTTTGTGGCTATCTCCGTATTTCCTCTGGAAATGGACGACAAAGGGCTCCTTTGATCTCTGGATATCGGACCGCAGAGAACAGAGAATTTCCGCATGTTCTTGTTGTGGGCAATTCGGTAGCGTCTCCGGCTTTTCAGCATACGCGAATGGTCCATAAGAGTGCCCGTGGCAGTAAGCAAACTGACAACGTACCGCAATCTCGATTCGCTCAATCGCATCCAAGACAAGCAATCGGAGCCTGCGATCGAAAACATATCTTTCCCAGACGGCATCGAAGTGAGTACCAGCCACAAAGTCATCAAGACGCCGGTGAGGATCTTGGGGGTCTGTCTTACGGAACGGATACCAGTATCCGCTGAGCCGGTAGTAACTTACAGACTTAAGCCGGCGGGCCATCTCGGACCGATCACCGCCCATACCACGGTAGATAAGGCGGTCAACCTGCTCTTCAATAGTCAGTGGGGGTTTGACGTACTTCAAAAGTCAAGTCGCTTCCGGCAAAAGAGAAAACCCGCCGAAGTGAGCATGTTGAGAAGAATCAACAGAGGCCCGGCGGGTCTGCTATAGAGATTATACCCTGCCAGCGAAGGGCCGTCAACCTCGTGGAGGTAAATTTCGCTTTCACTTCGCCCCAAGAGGCACCTTCAGGATCTGCGTGGAGCAGGGGGAAGCGCGGACCGTCATCCGCCGTGAGGCCGGGATGCGATCCTGCTGGATAGCTGCTCCCGGCAGGTCCAGATCCGGACCGGTCAACGTCCGCCGCTGCGCCAAATCCCCGGCCGGATCTGCCCCCAGATCCAGTTCAACGTCCACGCTGCGGTCCGTCGAACGGTTTAGCAACAAGATGAAAAGGTCCGCATCCGTCCTGCTGGCCAGGGCCGAAAGCACCGGCACATCGGCACGGTCGGGCGCGAGCGCATTGAAATGCGTGGCCCAGCGACGCCCCGCCGTGGCGTAGGAGAACCGCGGGGTCTGCAGTTCGGCCTTCACAAGGCGGTCACCGTACATCCCGTTCCAGAACTCGAAGGCGCGTCCCGCCTCCTTCAACTCGCGCTTCGAGCTCATCGCTCCGCACGGATAATCGCCGATGATGTGATGCAGATGCGCCCGCGGACTGCCCGCCTCGGCCATCGCACGGAGGGCATCCACCACGAAAAGCGCCTGCTCGAAAGTGACGGCGCTCATCGCCCCGTGACCACGCTCCACATCCGTGAAGAACACGGCCGCTTCGTCCAGGTAAACCACCCCCGGTCCGTCGGCGATGAGCGCCAGCGCGGCACGTTTCACTCCCTCCGGCGGACGGCCGCTGGCCAGCACGCGCTCCCAGTGGTTCTCAGTACAGGACGCAAAGCCCCCGAAGGCTTCGCCTGCGGGCGTGCGCAGCTCCACCCGGACGGCTCCGGCACGGCTTGCCCGAGCCCACACCGCGGCGAGCAGCGTCAGGATCCCATCCGGGATATCGAATTCCTGAATGATCTCCACCGCAGCATCGCCCCGCCCAAGATCCACACGCGCCCCACGGCTGCCCCGCCTGGCCGCTCGAAGTGACACAGCCGCGCTTCCACCGCGGACCGTCCAGCCTTCGAGACCGGCTTCGAAAGAGCCGTTCCGAAGCTCCTTCAACTCCCGGAACTGCGGTCCCCAGCACTTGATGTTCCACTCCGTGAACTCCAGCGGCATCCGGTAGACCAGGGGCGGGTCAAGGTAGCCTCCCAGGCGTGGGTTGGCGCGCCCGAGCCGCGCATCCAGGATGTTCTGCAGATTGTGCGCCGCCCACACCAGCGCGCCTCCGTTGCCGGACGCGTACGGGTAGAAATGCTCCTGCACCGCGTCAATGATCCCTTCGGCCGCGAGGCGGTTCAGCGCGCGGGTCCAGGCGATATTGGTGCGACGGTCCGGCGTGTCCACCGGCAGCATGTTGTTGCCCATCACAGGGAAGCCTACGGCCACGATGTAGAGCTTCAGCCCGGCGAGCTCCGGATGCTGCTTCTGCGCCGCGGCCAGCTCCGCGCGCAGAGCCCGGGCGTACACCTCCACCGTCCGCGCGTAGACATCCGGCGGCCAGTCCGTGAAAGCCTGCCCCCAGTTTTCGTTCCCCATCTCGTAATGCAGGACGGGCCGCTTCCCATCCAGCGCGCGCTGGATGGTGATGGTCCGGAATAGTTCCAGCGCCTCTTCCAGCGTGCCGAAATGGTAGTCCGTGTTGCCGCAGGGATTGGGAGCGGTGTGGCGATAGCGGATCCTCTCTTCCAGCGGAGCATCCGGGGGCGGCGGGCCTTCCCGTCCCTCCGTTCCTCCCTGAAGGTTGAGTGTGTAATAAGCCTCGCCACCCACAGCGTCGCAGAAGTCCAGGAATTGCTGCACGGTGACCCACCCCGGTCTTGGCGACTTCCAGTTGTAAAGGTCCGCCTGGCAGCCGTTCGGGAACCGGAACGAGGTGAAGCCCATCCGGCGCACCTGCTCCAGAGCCTCCGGGTCCGAGAGGTGGGCAGCATCCCCCACGCTGACATTGACACCGAACAGCTGCGGCGATAGGGTACCGACGGACCCCTCGGGCCGGATGGTCAGAGAGGCGTGCTCGACACTCATACCGCGCGGACTCCCGAAGGCTGCAGTGGCGAGCAGCGCAAAGACCGAGGCGGCAAAAAAGGGCGTTGACCTCATGGCTCTCATCCTTGAGCAGGACGTTTCCCTCAGCAAGTATTAGCGGAGCGGGTGTTCCAGCCCTGCCGGGCGCTCCGGAGTGCTGGAAGTGTTGTCGGAGCGGCGCCGCCGCGTGGAACAATAAGAAAGAGTCGAGGGGGAGATCCTGCGCGCGCCACGGGGCGGCCAGAGTCAGGAGTCTGAACACAATGAGCCAAATCCTCGAACAGGTGAACGCTATCTGCGACCGGCTGGACGCGGCCCTGCGGGACATCCTCACCACGCTGGAAAGCCCGGCCACCCGGGAGACCGCCGAGCAGCTCGCCTCCGTGGAGCACGCCGTAGAGAGCCTGGAATCGAAGGGCGTCCCCGTGCCGGAGCAGCTCCGGGATCTGCTGAGTTCTCTTCAAGAACAGGTCCGCAAGACCGGCGAAAGCCGGGACGCTCTGGACGCCATCCGGCAGCGCCTGCAAACCTGGACGGATCTGCTCTCGTCTCAGGCAGGCGAACTCCCTGTTCGCAACACAGCCCCCGGCAAGCCCGGTGTCCGTGAGGAGGATCTGGAACCCCTCATCGTCGAGGCTCTGATCGAGGCAGGAGGAGCCGCCCGCGCCGACGACGTGCTGACAGCGGTGGAGGAGAGGCTCGGAGCATCACTGGGCGAGACCGATCTGCAGCCCGGCCCGAACGGACGCCCCCGCTGGCATGCAACGGCCGAGTGGGCGCATCAGAACCTGCTGGACCGCGGGGTGGTCGAGATCGGGGACCAGGCGGGAGTCTGGCAGCTCTCCCCGCAGTACGCCAGGAAGAGCGCCTGAGACGACAAGCGGGGCCGCAGGCGGCCCCGCAGCGTTCCGGTAATCCCTCCCTGGCTCAGGCGGCGCTTCGGGCCACGCCTTCCCAGGGACCGTATTCCTCCAGCAGCACCTTGCCCGGGTCCAGTCCCGGCCGCACCATCGTCTCCAGTTCGTCCTCATCCTCCGGCAGCGCCTCGATCTGCTCGCTCAGCATATCCAGCCACCCTGCGTCGCGCTCGGATATCTCCAGCCTGCCGGCGGAATGCGCCCTGCGAAGCGCCACAGCCGCCTCCGCCGCACCCCGGCGCACGCGCAGGTAAGGGGTGGGCTCCTCTACGATGGCCGAGGCGATCTCCAGCACCACGTCGGGCCGCAGCACATACGCCTGAGGATCGAACCGCGCGTCCGATTCCACCAGCCATTCCTGCAACAGCCGGGCCTTCTCCGGACCGCCTGCCGAGGCGGTGTTCATCAGACGAGTTGCGTAAACCAGTTGCTCCAGCGATACCGTGGGCGCCATTCCGCCCAGCAGACGGATGTTTTGCACGGACTCGTTGCTCCAGAGGTCGGCCAGCGCCTGCGAGATGTTGCCCACCGGCGACAGATGCGCGCATGCCGCCTGGCTTCCCTCCATTGAAATGGGGTAGCCGGTGATGGCCTTGAGATACGGCCCTTCGTAGGCGCAGTCCTTGCTGGGGCCAACGGCTCCCCTTTCGAAGGCTGCCAGGGAGCGCGCGACGGTCATCACGCGGATAATGGCCGCCCAAACACGAGGGATGTAGCGCTTCTCGGCAAGCACCATCGCCGTGTTGCCAAAGCCGCACGCGCTGTCTCCCGCGGCGAAGGCTCCGTGGCGCTTCGCGGTGTCCACGATCATATCCCACAGGAACGCCATATCCCGCGCCGCCAGCACTCCCAGCGAGTAAGCCGCCGCCGCGACGTCGGCGTTCAACACGGCGTCGTCGTGCACCTCCTTGCCGCCTGTGGACTCGATGGAGAGCATGTCGGCCCCCGCCGCCGCGCAGAGTTCAAAGCTCCGCGTCATGCTTTCCCAGAGATGTCCCCCGCGCATCCTGGGCGGCCTCTCGTGCTCCCGGATGTCGTTGGGCGTAACCCGCAGAGCCCCGCGCAGACCGTCACTCTCTGCGAAGCGGTCCAGCGTCTCGCGAAGAATCGCAGTGACCTCCGCGCCCCATTCGGGGTGGATGGTCATCGGGGGTAGAAGCTCGAATTCCACCACCAGTCCGGGCGCGTTCAGCTCCACTGCCCGCCGGCACGCCTCCTCGATCATCCCCGCATATTGCGAGCGCACCTCGCGCATGCTGTCCGCCGTGATCTCCAGGGGAGGCAGGGTGAAGTTCAGCTCGGGATACACCTGCCCACCGCCGATGACCATACCGTTCTTCAGGCGCAGCGGGCGCGGTGCCGACCCGTAAAGAAACTCCTCCTGCGACGTTACGGCCAGTCTCGAATATGTCTCCATCGCGCTTCCTCCTGATCCGGCCGGATAGGCGGCCGGCCATACCCATGGTCCCACGATGGTTTCTGGGAATCTGGTGCGGTGGTAGCAGATGTCTGGGAATGTGGTGGGCGCCGCTGGTAGAAGCGTAGCCTTGGTGATTTCGTGCGCAGGAAAAGGCTAGCGCAGCCCGGAGCGCTCCCTCTGCCGGTACTCTGAAGGAGTGCATCCGGCGATCCGGCGGAACACCTTGGTGAAATAGCTCTGATCCGGGAAGCCACACTCCAGCGCGATCTCCGCCAGGTTCATCTCCGAGGTTTTCAGCAGCTCCCGCGCCCGGTCAACGCGCATCTGAGCCACGAGGCTGGTGAAGGTCATCCCGAACCGCTCCCGCACCACCCGGGAGAAATGTGAAGGCGACATGCAGGCCACACGCGCCGCCTGGTCGCGCGAGACGTCACCGCCGAGATTCTCGCCGATGTATGCGAGCGCGGCGTTCAACAATACTCCCTGGGGATAGCGGCGGTGCGTCCGGATGGAGTCCATGATGCGTTCCAGCATGTCCACCAGCCAGCGGGTCAGCTCCTCTTCCCCTTCAATGCGCGACAGCCGCGCCAGGCTGGAGTAGTTTGCCCCCAGCAGACCGGCCGGGTCGGCGCCCGCTTCAACCGCGGAGCGCGACATGCTCACCACCAGTTCCAGGATGAAGCTCTTCAGAAGATCCTGGCGGCCTCTGCCGAAGAAATAGATCCCCACAAGAATGCGGTTCAGGATGGCCCGGGCTTCAGACCGGTCGCCCCGGCGGATGGCGGCCATCAGTCCCGCTTCTTCACGCAGGTAGATCTCGCGGATGGAGTCGTAGGCGCGCCCTTTCAGCTCGTGGATGGCCTCAGCCCTGCGCGACTCCCTGTCCGCTTCCCGGCGGCGAAGCTCCAGGTGGGCCGCGTTGGTCAGGTTAGCCTCCTCGGCCATTTTCTGGAGCAGAAACGCCGACTGCCGGATGCGCGCGCTCTCCCGTTCTGCGGAGTCCTCCTCGATGCGCACACCGTCCACCACAAGTCCGCCGGTGATCTCCGCGTTGTTCATCAGCGGTATGCCCCAGAGAAGCCGCCCGCGCGGACACAGATGCAGAAACGGTTCCCCCCAGCGGGCGGTCTCGTGGAAAGCCAGCCTGCGCGCCTGGCGGCAGGCGTCATCGTCCGCCGGGCAGACACAGCGAGTGACGCCACCGGTCAGATGCCCTTCGTTGTCGCAGACAGCTACGGTCAGGCCGGTGCGGAGAAGATAGTCCTGGCACAGAGTCTGGATGCGGGGATCCATCGCTTCCCGCAGGCATTATATCCGCGGGAGAGCGCCGCCCGGGCGGTCCGGACTTACAACCCGTAGTCGTAAGGGCGGAAGTTGCGGGCTGCCAGATCGCCCGGCTTCACCCGCTGGACGTGCCCGTCGGCGAAGGCGGCGTTCGCGCCCTTCTGATGGACGGGGTTGTAGCCGTCCATCGGCGCGCCTGCGGACAGTTCCGTGACAGGCTGGACCGGGGTGGCGTCCGGCAAGGTGCCGGTAACCAGGAACCGCCCATCCTGTGTGCGTGCGGAGGATCCGCCGCCCGTGCCGGGGTCGTTGGAGTCTATCAATAGGACCGTCTGGGATGGGAAGTCTATCTGGCCTTCCGGCATCATCGAGAGCGGGCCGCTCATCTGGTAGCTCAGTCCGAGCTGCGGCCCCCACGGGTCGGACGGGCATACGAAGACGTCTGCGGTCCGCACGTAGCTGAACAGCGCCCCCTGCGTCACATCGCCTCCGCCGCCGGAACGGTAACCGCTCCAGGACGGGCCGGACTGAGCATCCTGGATGGATAGCGGATAGCGGCCGCGATTGTCGTCGGCATACATCACCATTGCCTTCACGAGCTGGTTCAGGTTGTTCAGGCAGGCTACAGCCCGCCCCTTCTCGCGCGCCTGGGAGAAGACCGGAAACAGCATGCCGGCGAGGATGGAGATGATGGCGATGACCACCAGCAGTTCGATGAGGGTGAACCCTCGCAGCGAGCGGGTTTTCATCGGAGATTCCTCCGGAGTCTAACCACCCTTTGGAGGCTCTCCCCGTGAGGGCCTCTACTTTTCTGACGATCCGGGGATGCATTTCGTTCACGCACGGGGAATGGTGGGGACGCCACCCCCGCCCCGCCGACCGCTCAACTCTCGACCTTCCCCGCCACGCTGGTCGAGTGGCGCGGCGCAAGCAGTGCGTATCGAGACCAGGATCCAGTGAGTGCTTGCCTTGCTGAGAAAACAAACGGGGCCGGGGAGCATCGCTCCCCGGCCCCGAAGCCGGCCGTAAGCACGGCTTATCGGGTGTGAGGCGTCACGGCGCCAGGACGGTAATGTCCTCGGGGAACAGGCCCTCCCGGCCGCGCAGCACGCGCACCTTCTTGCCATTGACGATCTCCGAAGAGATGACGCCGACGACGCTCAGGTAGTCGCCCACCGACGGGAATGCCTGCGTCTCGATCACCTTGATGCCGGTGCCGTTGCCGGAGTCCACTCCGCTGCCGTCGTCCAGCACGAAGTACATCTCAGGCGAGAACTCCACCCTCGTCACCCGGCCGAACACCCGGACCAGGAGTCCCTGGTTCTCAAGACCGAGCGTCAGAGGCTGGCCATTCGGGCCGACATAGCCCTTGCCGCCGATGTTCTTGTTGTTGATGGTCCACACCTTGGTGGTGCCGGTGCCCACTACGGTGTAGGACGAGTTCACCAGCATCCGCTCGCCGTTGGCCGGATCCACGGCCAGGCGGCCGGAGACGCGGACGGTCTGTCCCACCGACGGCCGGTCGCCGTCAGCCTTCACACGGATGCCGGCGGTCCCGTCGGGATCCTGGATCCAGTAGCGGTCCGGGGCTCCGAATGGCGCCAGAGTCACCACCATCGGCTTCGTGATGTTGACCGTCATGCCGTTCGGCTGAGCCTTGGCCTTACCGACGCTGTCCACGTCCACGACGGCGCTCTTCAGATCGGCCAGACGTCTCGGCTCCACGCAGTTCGGGCGTCCACCCAGCTCCGTGGACTCCTTGCGGCTGATGACGCCGGTGACATCAATCACGTCACCCACCTTCGGCAGGTCCGCGGCGGCGATACCGGTGGCCTTCCAGACGATGACCAGCCCCGGCGTGGTGGAAGATTCATCCGTCACCGTCATCTCGTGCCAGTCGGCGGTGGCGTCCGGAGTGACGGAGGCCACGGTCACGCCGCTCAGCTTGACCAGACTCCCCCACCGGGCGTCATTCAGGTTGTTCATATTGTCGTTGATGTCGTTCGCCACGGCGGCATCGGGGGCGGGATAGGTCTGGCCGGTCGCGACGCGAGCGTAGTTGGAGACCTGCGAGATGCGCAGCTCCTCGAACGCGTTCAGCGTCTTGATCCCTTCCACCACCACGCGGTCGCCTTCGGCCGGAGCCGGATCGGCGGCAGGCGCATAGACCCTGATGCCAAGGTTGTTGGTGGGGGTGGTCAGACCGTTGTTCGCCGCGCCGGATGAGTCGCGCAGATAGAACTTCGGCCGGGCATTCGCCGCGCTCTCGGGGTTGTAGCCTGCGGCGCAGACCACAGCCTCAACGCAGACCTTCGAGCCCAACGGAGCGGTTCGCACCTGATTGACGCTGATAGATCCTACGGTGGCGTCAGTGGCGGGAGTGCTGGTGCCGCCAAGCGTCACCGCGGTGGCCGAAGAAGCGGTCCCGGCCCCGTAATAGATCTTGCTGGCCGTCACAGTGAACGTTCCGGGGTTCACCTGGAGCGTGTAGACGCCCTCGGAGTCCGTGGTGCCTGTGTAAACGTTCTTGCCGTCGGTCGCAGACACGGAGGCCTGAGCCACAGGGAATCCGCCGGTCTTATGCCGGATGACACCGGTCAACGTTCCGCCGGTGGTGGTCAGCGCGCAGGAACCCGTACCGGTCTTGCCGGTGTTGTCCGTCGCGGTGACTGTCAGCGAAAGCAGACCCGCCCTGCTGGAGGGCTTAGCTTTGACACCGGTCACCTCGTAGATGGCCCGGGTCGCGCTCAGATCGCTCACCTTCACGGCCGGTGTCGTGGCCGAGTAGCCCAGCGGGCTCAGGTCCACGAGCACGGACGTGACCGTAGCGATACCCTCCGCATCGCGGACGGTGATGGTGATCGTCGTCGTTGTCGAGTCATCCAGCGGGATGCTCGCCGGGCTGGCCACTGCGCTTTCGATTACGGGCGGCGTCGCTCCACCCGTGTGGACGAACGTGATGGTGTCCCGCGAGTCCATGGAGCCGTTGTCCGGCAACTCGTATAGATACGCCCAGACACCACCAAGCTGCCCGGATGTGCTCGCCGTTCCCGAGACGATCAGCGCGTTCCCCCAGGCATCAAACGATGCCTTGGCGGTCGCCGCAGTTCCGATGGAGAACGTGCCCAGCCGGGTCTGGGTGCTAATGTCCCAGACCTCGATGTTGTGCTGACCTGCAGGTGGGTTGGCCCGGGTCACCACCGCGATGTTCGGGTTCTTCGGGCTGATGGCGATGTCGGACGCGGTGCTGACCGCCAGATTGAATCCCAGATCCTGGGTGGCCACGATGTCGTCCCAGCTGGAGCCGCTGGTGGTCCAGCGCTTGACCCACCCGTTCACCGCGCTGGCGATATACCAGGTGGCGTTCGTGACCGGAGCGGTCTCATCTCCGAAGCCGATACCGCCGGATGTCTCACTCCAGGTGTCCGGTGGAGCAACGGACGTGGCGAGCACTTTGAACGCTCCGAAATCGTTCGGCGGGGTGTAGTCGGCCCCCAGCTTCACGGCTCCGAACTTGGGACCGCTGGAGAATGCAGCGTGATACACGCCGTCCACCGCAGGGTCGAGTCCGATGACGTCATTGTCCCGGGTGTTTCCCATCGCGGAGCTGGCGGTCGTGCCGCGCCGGTCCGACCCGTCCCAGTTCCAGTTGGCGTGCCGGATCTGCGAGCGGTCCGTGCTGAAGACGCGGCCGCTGCGCGAAACGGCGACCCCAAAGGGCGAACTGTTACCCGCAAATGCGGTCGTCCATCCGGGCAGGACCTCCGGATCGCCGATAACGCAGGTCGCGTAGTCCGCGGAGTCCGGATTGCCCGGCAGCCACACCTCGATATACTTAGACGTCGTGTTGGCCAGGTAGATGTTGCCGAATGTGGACAGAGCCGGGTTTAGCTGGTTGTTGTTGGCCGGGTTGTTGTCCGCGTCAATCCCGAAGTAGCGGTGCGACGTCGGGTTCTGCACCGAGTGATCCCGGATGCGGAACGCCCGTCCGTAGTCCGGGCTGGATGGTACGGGACCGCGGTTCACGGTGATGGTCGCATAATAGGTCCCGGTCGGAGCGGACACCCCTGCATCGTTGGTGCCGTCCCACAGGACCGAGTGCGGCCCGTCGGTCAGATCCGACGCGGACAGCGTGATCGTCTTGATGACGCTGTTGTCGGATGCGCGTTTGATCTGAATGGTCCCCGAGGTGGCGGGGAGGTTGAGCCTGTAGTGGATCGTGGCTGTCGGGTCCGACCCCACGGCGTGCCACCGGACGATTCCGATGGCCGCCTCAGCCGGAGCCGGGACAAGCAGCCCGGCCAGTCCGGCGCAGACCGCCGCGATGGCCAACAGGCTCAGGAGCCTGCCTGGTCGCATTTCGCATTCTCCCTTGACACAGATTGCTGCGGGACATCTCTTACCGGACAGCGCTCCCGTCCCGCGTAAGGAAGCGTGCCAGTCTCAGGCACGGCAGCTCCTCACCTCCTCTGAGCCAGCCGTGCCGATCTTCGTGGCGCAGAACCGGTAACCTGCACACCGCCCGCCGGGAAACTCTCCGGGCCCGCCCGGCGGGCAATGTCAGCTCGCCATATATGCTGGTTCCATATTTGGCGACTGCGTTACCGGTTACACCACCCCTTTCGGCTCGAATCCCCCGGTTGCTTTAGGGGGGATTCAAGAGATCAGGGGAAATCCTCGCCCCCGCGCCCGGACGGACGCGGGGGCTCAACAGTCTTTGCGCCGCTCTCAGGGCGCGACGCGCTCGATATGCATATCGCTCAGCGCCTCAACCACCCGGAAGGTCCGTCCGTCCTTGCGGGCCAGACGCGAGATACCCGTCACCTTGCAGTAGTCCCCGATGCTCGGGAAGAACGACTCCACCAGCACCTTGACGCCTGGCACGGGGGACGGGATGAAGTCCGTAGGGGTATCGTTGACCACGCCCGAACCGTCATCCAGGTAGAACGAGATGGGGACACTGAAGTCCACTCCGGTCACCCGTCCCCAGACCGTCACCAGGAGACCATCGTTCGGCACTCCCACGCCGTTAGTCACCCGGGAACCGCCAGCAGCCCTGTTGGTGAGGCCAAGCGGTTTCGGTGTGAAGGGTGATCCGATTGAGGCCGTCTTGCCGGATGCGTCAATGTAGCGCTCACCGGTCTCGGGATTGGTGGCCATAACGCCCTCCACGTTGGAGATGAGCGTGTTGACCGGCGGATTCTGGGAGGACACCACCCGGATACCGGAGGAGCGGTTCTGCTCCTGAGCCCAGTAGCCGCCGGAGTCGGACTTGGTGACCACCACCGGATTCTTCAGCTTGACCTGAGCGCCGTCCACCTTGGACTTCACCTCGCCGATCGCAGCGGGCTTCACGATGACGGTCAGTGTGGCCTCAGCGCTGTAGACCCGCCGGCTTCCGTCGAAAGCCGTGGCGCGGATCTTTGCGCCATTGTCAGCCATCGTTACGGCCGGCAGCGTAAGCGTGGCGGAGTCCGAACCCAGGATGGGCAGACCATTCCTGTACCACTGGTACCGGACAGGGCCGCTTGCGTTGAGGGCGGTCACGCTGAAGACGGCCGGGTCACCGTCGCTTGCGGTCACATTCGCCGGGCCGACCAGGCTCAGGTTGCCGCTCTCGGCGGCCGGCTGCAGCAGGATGCGCATAGAGATAGGCTTCGTCAGATCCACTTGCGGGTTCGGCACGTTCGCCGCTTGATAGGTGGTGAGACGCACCCAGCGGGCCGGAGCCCCGTCCAGGAACTGGAACCAGACGCGCAGCGACTTCGAACCGCTCTCGGAGACCGTATCGTCCACCACAGCCTCGTTCGGAGCCGGGAGACGCAGGTTTCCGCTGGTGGTCCCGGAGAAGCTGGGCTGGCGCAACAGCGCCGAATCGCCAGCATTGAAGCTTTCGAAGTCCGTGATGACGGTATCGCCGTTCTTCACCCAGTCAATGTAAAGCTTGTAGCTTCCCGGGTCGCCGTCACCGAATCGAGCTGGCGCGACGGCCAGGTGCTCCAGCACTCCGAAAGCTCCGTCCAGCAGGTTGTTCCCCGCGTTGAAGTTCAGCACCGGATCGGTCAGTGGGTCGAACGTGATGGTCTGCCACTGGTTGGACGGAATGACCAGCTTGCCCATCGGAGCTCCGCTCAGCGTCTCTTTGGGTCCGATCCACTCGATCGGACCGCTGATGCCGCCATCGGCTCCCACCGGTCCGCTGGTGAGAGTTTCCCGAATTCCCAGAGACACCAGCACCGGCGGGTTCGGCCCGGAACCGACCAGCGCGCCACCGGTGGGCAGGCAGCCCTCCTGACCGTTCACCGTCTGGGTGGCGAACACCTGAGTACCGCGCACCAGCGGACTCACCGGGACGTCCACCGCAGCCTGCCCCTGCGGATCAGCCGTCCCGATGACGGAAGGCACCCCCCCGGCAAGCTGGTAGACCTTGACCTGGGAAGCTGCCGGATCCGTGGAGATCCCCGTCACCCGGACGGTCGTCGCACCGGCGTCGAACGGCCCTACCGCCGTGACAGGCGGGGTATTGAGGCAGGGCTGGATCTGTGTGAAGCGGATGGAATCGAAGATCCACCGGCTGGTGCCGGACACAGTGCCGCTCTGATAGGTGAAGGTGATCTCGGGCTCCGTGACGCCTGGGTCCAGCTTCATATCGCCCACCAGCTTCCAGGTGTTCGACCCGGGAGCCTGAAAGGCCGTTGTGGTGGCGGGAAGACCGGACCCGCCGGTCACCGAGATGGCGATGACGACATCCTGAGAGACATTGCCCGCGCCCGTGTTCTGGGTGATCTCCACACGGTAATCACCACCCGGAACAGCCAGCGTGGGTTTGATTTTGATACCCCTGCCATCCCCGCTGGTCACGAAGCGCGCGCCGGGGGCAACCAGTCCCGGTACTGTGCTCTTGGCAGTTGTGTTGAGCCAGCTGCCGATCTCCTGATAGGGGGGGTAAGGGGTGACTGCGCCGGTGGCAGTCCGGCTTTCGACGATCACGACATCCGCCTCTGCGGGTACACCCGCCAGAGCGGCGGCAAGCACTACGATGGCCATCGCCGGCAACAGCCGCGCGGCCATCCACCCTCTGAGGGACCTCATCGTTTGTTCTCCTTCCGCAAGACATGCACCCGGCAGGGCGATCAGCGGAGGTGACGCCTCCGGGCGCGTCGCACGCTTTCCAGATTCCCCGGCCGGTTCATCCCGGAGGGACTCATCTGCGGGGACTGGATGACCCGGTTCGCTCCGTCCTGTGGCTGGCGGAGCTATCTGCAGGGGGGCCTTTCCTTCACCCGCGCCGGCTTGTCGCCGGTCTCCCTGTCCGGTCGTTCATTCGTCCCAGCTGGTCTTCTCACACGCGGATTCAGCCTTTCCGGCTGGTTGCCGCGGCGCAGTAAAAACTCCTTTGATGGAACCGGTTACATTGATTATAGGGCTCCGTCCAGAACCCTGTCAAGGAAAAAATGCCCCCTTCTGGCGATGTGGGGGCACTGTACCAATTTCATAAACTTTCTATAACAGTCCGCGCCAGATGGCCTGCCAGTCACGCCCGCTCCTCGCGCTTGCCTTCTCCAGCAGCCGGGCTCACGGCCTGCCGCCGCAGTTCCGGAACGCCGGGCTCCCGGGGAACGGACAGGGACGGAACCCCGTCAGGGAGCACGGCAAGCATCAGGATCCCGAGCCATCCTCTTGCTGTTTGCGCGTCTCCCGCCGGCAGCGTGATTCGTGCTCCGTTACGGAAAGCCTGGCGCGGAAGCCTGGGAATCCCCCTCCTGGTCGGCAGATTGCCGCTCTGCTGCATTTTCACGGCGGTCGTTTCTCCTTCTGGCGGCTGACCCGCAGGCGGTCCGGCCGCGGACGTTCCGGCTCTTCCAGGCCGGATGGCTGTAGCCCGGGAGCATCCCCGGCAGGTCTGCCAACGGCAGCACCGGCTCCTTTAGTCCGAGTATAGGAGCCGCATTCCGGCGGAGTCAAGGCAGATGGGAAAAATCAAGTACATCTACCGGGTTTCGCAGGGCTTCCCTGTCAGGTTTGCCGGGTACCTCCGTGAGGTACACTTGGGGTATGGAGATGGTGGTGCGAGAACCTGCCGTCGCAGGGGCGTTTTATCCCGGAACACCGGAGGCCGTGTCGGCGATGGTGGATCGCTGCTTTGCTGCCGCGAGGCGTCCGGCGGTGACCGGGAAGGTAATCGCCCTCGTCTGTCCTCACGCCGGCTACATCTACTCCGGGGCGGCTGCCGCAAGCGCCTGGCTGGCTCTGCCAGAGGGAGAAGGGCGGGATTGTCTGGTGCTGGTCGGCCCCAATCATACGGGGCTTGGCAGCGCGGTGTCCATCGCTGCAGCCGACGCCTGGCGTGTTGGCGGCGTGCTTTACCCCGTGGACCGGGAACTGGCCCGGAATCTCTGCTCATCGCTGCCGGGGGCCTCACGGGATGATGCTGCGCACCTTATGGAGCACTCGCTGGAGGTGCAGCTGCCGTTCGCGGCGCGCCGGCTTGCTCCGGGGTTCAGTATCCTGCCCGTCTGCCTGGGAGTGCGGCCGGATGAGTTCGGATTGCAGTTGTGTCTGGAGCTGGGCGATGCCCTGGCGCGCTGTCTGGAAGGCCGCAGTGCACTCATCCTTGCCAGCACCGATATGAGCCACTATCTCAGTGACGCCGCCGCCCGCCGCGAGGATGAGCCGGCCATCCAGGCGGTGTTGCGGATGGATCCGGAAGGCCTTGTGCGCGTGGTGCGGGACAGGCGGATTACCATGTGCGGGGTGATGCCGACGGCTGCGGTGCTCAGGGCCGCTTCTGGTCTGGGAGCGCAGAGTGCCCTCCTGGCGGATTACCGCACCTCCGCCGAGGCCAGCGGCGACTATGACCGGGTGGTTTCCTACGCTTCGTTCGTCCTGACGGCCGGAGAATCCTGATTCCGGGCCTGAGTTCACACACTTATCAAAATCTGCCGCTCGTTTTTCCTTGCATATCGGCCATGGGTGCCTTATAATGTCGCGAAAGTCGGGAGAGGGACGCCCCTGAAAGGGCTCCCCGGGCCGACGACACCTCAGAGTCGTGTGAGGAATCGCTCAGGATGGCATCACCAACGGTCGCGGTGAACGGCGGGTGTGAGCTGAGCCCGATGGCCAGGTCGAGATTTGCCCACCTGTCGGATCGCGAGATTGTCAGTCGGGCGCAGTGCGGCGAAGAGTACGCCTCGGAGTATCTGCTCTACAAGTACCGCGGTCTGGTCCGGACCAAGGTGCGGTCCTACTTCCTGATGGGCGCCGAGAAGGACGACCTTCTGCAGATCGGGATGATCGGCCTATGGCAGGCCATCCAGGACTACCGTTCCGAAAAGGACATCAGTTTTCTCTCCTTTGCCCGCATCTGCATAGAGCGCCACGTCATCACCGCCATCAAGACAGCCACCCGTCAGAAGCAGTCTCCCCTGAACCAGTCCGTCTCCCTTGAGTATCCGGCCGAGGACTCCGACAGCGAATGGAGTCTGGCCGATGTCATTGCGGCGTCGGACACCGTGGATCCGGAGCAGCTGCTGTTGCAGCAGGAGGAGAGCCAGCGAATGTCCACCATGCTGCGGCGGATGCTGTCGGACTTCGAATGGCGGGTGCTGAACGGTTACCGGACAGGCAAGAGCTACCGCGAGATCGCGGCGGACCTGCACTGCAACACCAAGAGTGTGGATAACGCTCTGGCGCGCATCAAGCGCAAGGTGGCGAACGCGCCGGTGAACTGGCTTCTCAACGAGGAGCCCGTCTGACTTTCTTCTCTAAGCCTGAATTCTTCTCCGGGGCCGCCCCTGCGGGGCGGCCTTCCGGTCTTTCAGCGGCCTCTTCCTCTTCCGGCAGCCCCTGTCCGGGACGCCGTCTTGTCCTCCCGGCATATTCAGGCTGGGGCCCCGTTGTTGCTAAGGCCAGTCGGTGGTTTTCTGACATGGCTGCAGGAATATTGACGGAAATTGGTCATATACCGGTGTCTTTTTGAAAATCAGGTATTATTGCCTGCGCCATTGGCCGCCGCGAAGGCTATTATAAAAGTAGGCGCTACGGCTCATAGAGTTCTGAAGAATGACCATATCTGCCGGCCCCGGGTGATGGGTGCTGGCGTTTATCTTTTGTTGTTGCCTGCAGGCAAAGCCGTCAAGGGGCGGCGGAGCCGCTCCTTGCTCACGAAGAGGAGGGTAAAAGACGATGAAGCAGATTTTCATCCTCATCATTATTGCGGCCGTCTGCGCCGCCGGGGCCGTTCAGGCCGCGCCGAACTTCAACGCCGCCATCACGGAGGACCTTATCTTGGTGACGCAAAGCTACCTTGATCCGGTCAACGGGTGTACCGTGGTGAAGTGGGAAGCTTTCAACACCACAGGAGCGGTCCCTGGAGCGCCGGCGGTGCTTTCCTGGAGCCTGGTCCCGTATAACATTCCCGCTCCGAAGGCCTACAGCGCTCCTGAGGGGTGGGTATGGAAGAGCGGCGGGTTTGAAATCGACAAGAGCAGTCAGAAGTATTACACGCCTCCGGCCCTTGGACCGCAGCAGACCTTCGTGTTCACTTACACGTACGATCCGTCGGAGCCTTTCCTCAATTCGGCTCCGTCTGCGGTGGACGCATACGGCAATCCCGTGACGGCTTTCCTCTCCCACGTGGGGGCGGTCATACCGGACTCCGGTCTCCTGGCGGGAGACCCGGTTGCGAAGCTGGGCAAGTGGCAGGAAGCCACGTGGATGATCGGCGGAAAGCCAGTCTCCACCTGGTTCGACAAAGATCCACTCAAACCGGCGGTCGTACCCATTCCGGAGCCAGCTACGCTGGCTCTGACAGGTATCGGTCTGGCCGCCATCCTGCGGCGGCGTTTCGCCCGCTGAGGCAGTCCCTTTCAGGACCAGATGCAACGGGCCGGGGAGCGAGGCCCCCGGCCCGTTCTCTTTTATTGAGGGTTCAGCCTGTTGCGCGGGGTCAGGACGCGTGGCGCATCGCCTTCAGCGCCTTCATCACGTTGTTTGCTCCGCGCCCGAAGTAGTCGTGTAGCTTCAGATACTCCGCGAAAAGCCGCCGGTAGGCTTCATGATTCTCCGGGATAGGCCGGTAGCGCTCGTCCTTCAGGCGCGCCATTTTCTGCGCCGCCTCATCCATCGTGTCGAATCCGCCGCCGGCCTTGCCCGCGGCCACCGCTCCGAACATCGCGGATCCCAGCGCCACCGCCTGACCGGACGCCGCGATCTTGAACTCGCGGCCCGTAACGTCGGCGTAGATCTGCATCAGGAGCGGGTTTTTCTCTGCCAGTCCCCCGCACGCGACGATGTCGTCCACCGGGACGCCGTTGTCCGCGAAGGCATTGATGATGACCAGCGTCCCGAAGGCCGTCGCCTCTATGAGCGCGCGGTACATCTCTTCGGGGCGGGTAGTCAGCGTCATGCCGAGCATCAGCCCGGTCAGGTCCGCGTCCATAAGAACAGACCGGTTGCCGTTCCACCAGTCCAGCGCCAGCAGCCCGCTTTCGCCCGGTTTCTGCTCCGCCGCTTTGCGGCTCAGCAGCTCGTGGCCCGATATGCCGAGTCTTTCAGCCTCCGCCGCGTAGTCCGCCGGCATACAGCGCTCCACAAACCAGGCGAAGTGGTCTCCCACGCATGACTGCCCGGCCTCGAAGCCGATGTATCCCGGGATGATGCCGTCCTTCACGTACCCGGCCAGTCCTTCGAAGACCCTGGGCTCCTCGGAAAGGGCCATGTGGCAGGTGGATGTGCCCATAATCATCACCATGGTGCCCGGCCGCGTCACTCCGCACGCCGGAACCGCCACGTGGGCGTCTATGCTGGCCACCGCCACCGGCGTGCCCGCCTTCAGCCCCAGTTTTGCCGCCATCTCCGCGGTCAGCTCACCGGCCCGCGAGGCCACCGGGTGGATATGGCGGCTCATTTTGGTATCCACTATGTCCGCCAGCTCCGGATGCAGCTCGCTCAGAAAGTCGCGGCTCGGAAAGCCGTCCTCGGCCGACCAGAGTCCCTTGTAGCCAGCCTGGCAGGCGCTGCGCTTCTCCTGCCCCGTCAGCAGCCAGACAATCCAGTCTCCCGCCTCGATGATCTTGTCCGCAGCGCGGTACACCTCCGGCGCCTCGTCCAGGATCTGAAGCGCCTTGGCGAAGAACCATTCGCTGGAGGTCTTGCCGCCGTAACGCTTCAGGAATGCTTCTCCACGCCGCTCGGCCAGTTCGTTGATGCGGTTCGCCTCCGGCTGGGCGGCGTGGTGCTTCCAGAGCTTCACATACGCGTGCGGCTCGCCCTTCCAGCGCTCCTCGAAGCAAAGCGGTGTCCCGTCGGCGCGCACGGGCAGGATGGTGCAAGACGTGAAGTCCACCCCGATGCCCACCACGTCCTCAGGCCGCGCGCCGGACTCCCGCATCACGTGCGGGACGATGTCCTCCAGCGCTGCCAGGTAGTCCGCTGGATCCTGCAGGGCCCAGTCGGGCGGCAGCTTTTGCCCGGTTGCGGGCAGAATCTCGTCAATCACGCCGTGAGCGTAGTCGCAGACAGCTGTCGCGCGCTCCTCTCCGGTCTCCACGTCCACCAGGACGGCGCGTCCTGAGAGGGTCCCGAAGTCTATCCCGAGAGCGTATCGGGGCATAGCACACCTCGTCCGGATCAGAAAGTGCGGGCGCATCGCGCCCGTTGTGGACTACGCCCTGAAAGGCGTGGAATCCTGCCCTGCGGTGGTGTTGACAGGCGCGACGCTAAAATCTATAATCCAGATTGGTTTAGTCAGAAATAAGCCGCGGCCCGGCCGCGTCTCCTGTTTGAAACCCGGTCTGGAAGGAGTGAAGCAGGGTTGCCTAATCCCATCGAAGATCTGAAGAAACGCAAGGACGGGCTGGACGTCCTGGCGGATATCTACCGCTACGCCCGCGAGGGCTACGAGTCCATAGATCCGGACGACTTCAACCTGTTCAAGTGGTACGGTCTCTATGAACAGAAGCCCAAAGGCGGCGGTCACTTCATGCTCCGCATCAAGGTGCACGGAGGGCATTACACTTCGGCGCAGCTCCGCGAGGTGGGGCTCCTGGCCAACCAGTACGCCCGCGGATTCGGCGACATCACCACACGGCAGGCTTTCCAGCTTCACTGGCTGCGCATCGAAGACATGCCGGACATCTTCAGCCGGCTGGAGCGAGTGGGGCTGACGACAGTGGGCGCCTGCGGCGACATTATGCGCAACGTCACCAACTGCCCGGTGGCGGGCTGCGACCGGCACGAGATCTTCGATGCCCAGCCGGACGTCCTGCGCGTCTCGGACCACTTTCTTGGGAACCGGGAATACTCCAACCTGCCCAGGAAGTACAAGGTCTCCATCTCAGCGTGCGCCGTGAACTGCACCTTCCCGCAGATCAACTGTGTCGCGTTCGTCGGCGTCCCTCACGGGCCGGAGGGCGTGGCGGAGGAGGGCTACAACATCTACATCGGCGGCGGCCTGTCCACTGCCCCTCACTTCGCGAAGCCCGTGAACATCTTCGCGACGCGGGACCAGGTGCTGGACTACGCCGTGGCCATCACGGAGATCTACCGCGACCACGGGGGCCGCGACCGGCGCACCCGCGCCCGCCTGAAGTTCCTGATGGACGACTGGGGGCCGGAGAAGTTCCGGGAAGAGATCGCTGCCCGCGTTCCCTTCGAGCCTTATCCTGCCAGCGGTCATCCTCTGAGGGATGCCCACCACGACCACCTGGGCATCCACCCGCAGAAGCAGGAGGGAAAGTGCTATATCGGCGTCACGGTGAAGATCGGGCGGATCACGGGTGACCAGATGCTCGGCGCGGCGGACATCGCGGAGCGATACGGCAGCGGCCGTCTGGCCAACACCATCTCTCAGAACTTCATCGTCTTCGACATCCCGGAGGATCGCGTCGAAGCGGCGGCGTCAGAGCTGCGCGTGCTGGGCTTCGATATCGGGGAGACCACCGTCAAATCTGACTGCGTCGTGTGCACCGGCAAAGAGTTCTGCAACCTGGCCGTCACCGAGACCAAAGGGCTGATGAGCGAGGTCATCAGCTATCTGGAGCAGAACGTCACCTGGGACCGCCGCATCCGCGTCCATATGACGGGCTGCCCGAACAACTGCGGACAGCAGGTCATCTCGGACATCGGGCTGCAGGGAGCCTCCACGAAGATCGAGGGGCGGGAGGTGGAATGCTACGACTTCCATGTCGGTGGAGGCTTGGGAGAGGATGCCAGCTTCGTCCGGAAGATTGCCCGCCGGATCGCCGCGGAGGATGTGAAGCTGGGGGTCGCGAACATCGTGCGCGCCTACCAGCAGACCCGCTCCGACGGCGAGAGTTTCCGGGACTGGACCCGGCGCTATTCCGATGAGGAGCTGGCGCAGATGATCGGCGTGGTGGATGTGAAAGTGAAATACGGCGCTCAGGCCGGATCCTGACCGATGGCCACGCGCCGGCCGCTGGCGGCCGATTCGTAGGCCGCCAGGCACATCTCCACAGAAACCCGTCCCTCCCGGGCGGAGCAGATGGGCTCGCCACGCCGGAACTCGTCCACAAACGCCCTCGCCACAGCCGATATGCGCTCCCCGTGCCCTGCAGGCACGGGGATGCCCAGATCCTGCCAGCCTTTCGAAGGTTCGTCGGCCAGGAACATCTTCACAGCCACGGGGCAGGGAGGCAGAATGGCATTGGACGGGCCGTCCCCGTGATTCTGGATGATGACGCCCTTCTCGCCGTAGATCTCCGTGGTGTTCTCTGCGGCGCGGGTGACGCTGGAGTTGTAGATATCCGCCAGCATACCGTCCCGGAAGCGGAACAGTGCGCAGCCCGTGTCGTCTGGAGCGACGTCCGTCAGAATGTTCCCGATCTCCGCCATCACCGAGACCGGTTTCTCTCCCACCGTCCAGAAGAGCCAGTCCATCGGGTGGATGGCGTCGTCGAAGAACATCCCGCGATTGGCCTCCGCAGAGAGGTGCCAGCGCGTGGGCCCCTCGCAGAACGCCCGATCGAAGAGCACGCCGATGCAGTGGCGCCGCCGGATGGTGCCGATCTTTCCCAGCGTCCCTGAGCGGACGATCTCCCTCATACGGATGTTGGCCGGGTCGCAACGCATCTGAAAGGCCAGGCTGAACCAGACGCCCCTGTTCTCCACCGCCCGGATGATGCGGTCGCACTCCTCCAGCGTCAGCGCCATCGGCTTCTGCAGCAGCACATTGTGGCCGGCTTCCACGGCGGCGACAGCCAGCTCACCGTGCTTGACGGTCTCGCTGGCGATGATCAGGCAATCCAGATCACGCCGCGAAAGGATGTCCTCCAGGTGCGGAACGAAGGGGATGCCGAACGCCTGCGCCTGAGCTTGTCCCCGCTGGAGGTCATCATCCCAGCACGCCACCAGCTCCGCATCCTCGAATGTGAGGATCTGCTGCGCGTAGGCGTTCACGTGCCCGTGCGCAAAGGAAAGGATGCCGATCCTGAGTCTGCTGTTCATGGGCACCTTCTCCTCACAGGCTGACCGTGAGCCGGTCGCCGGGCCGGAGTGTCACGCCGCCGCCAAGGTCGAGCGCTCCCCGGGGCGTCCTCTGGAACTTCAGAGCGGACCCGTTTAACTCCACGCGGCTGATCCCGTCTAGATGTGGCAGACGGAGCCGCCGGACTTCCAGAGATCCCTCCCACAGCTCGATCTCCGCGCCAACGGCGTTCTCCGTGTAGCCGCCCACGGTTCCGGCAACCGCGAAAGGACAGCGGAACGGACGCTCCGCAAAGCGCGGCTGGAAGCCTATCTCTCCCGAGGAGGCATCACGGAAGAAGCCGCTTGCCGTCAGCAGCAGCGTCCACGAGGACATTGCGCGGTAGTAGTGGTCTCCGCACTCCACGTGGTTCCAGAATCGCCCGGCGCGCTCGTAGCGGAGGTGGATGTCCCGCGTCACGTCCAGCGCCTCCTCCAGGATCCCCAGGTGTATCAGGAGAGCCGCCACGGTGTACTCGATGCCCGTCCAGGTGGCTTCCTGCTGCAGGTTTCCCGATGTGGGCATCCGGTGCGGCACGCCCGGGGGATAACTGGCGTTGATAAGTCCGCGGTCCGGACGGAAGTTGTGCGTCAGTATGGCGCTCATCGCGGAACGGATGCGATCCTCCGGCAACAGCAGATCCCACCCGCAGGATGCGAAGAACCACTCCGCGCTGACCTGATCGCTCATACAGCACTCATCCGCCTCGCCGGTGCGGGTATCGCGCCAGAGCACGTAATACTGGCCGTTCCAGAGCTTTTCTTCGAACGACGCCAGCCCCCGCTCCAGCGTCTGCCGGTAATGCCCAGCAAGCTCGTCCTCCCCCATTTCGCGCGCCAGGCGCTCCGCTGCAGCCAGCGCTCCCAGCCACAGGCTGGAGATATAGGAGGGGCAGCCCTGGAAGTCCCAGACGTCGTACGTGTTGCGGCGGGTGTCCGTGTCCGGGAGCCCGTCGCCGTCGGAATCCAGAGCGGCGGTACTCTCCATGGCGCGGACGATGGCCGGCCAGAGAGTGCGGAGGTAGTCGCGATCCCCCGTCCAGAGATAGTCCCTCGCCACAAGCATCACGAACTGTGGATTCATGTCCACCCGCTCGAACTGGTCGTCCACCGCGCTGAAGTCCGGGGTGAACATATGGGGGATCCGGCCGTCCTGGCGCTGGAAACGCGCCCCGTGTGTCATCTGTTCCTTCTGCAGGTCCGGAAACAGAGCGATCAGCGGAAAGGAGCCCTGATAGGAGATGTCCATGGTGTGGAACCCGCAGCAGCCGAGTCCCTCCCAGACTCCGAAGCGCCCCTCGCGCGTCCACCAGGTGCACTTCGTCAGTGTGCTCAGCTGCGCGAGGGCGGCCTCGGCCATCTCCCGGGGAAGGCTGCATTCGAGCAGCGCGCCGGGGAGCGCCAGGGAGCGCCGTTTCAGATCGTCCCGGCGCTCCAGCAGATGATGCGCCACCTCTGTGGAACAGGAGAAGCGCTTCTCATACCGGTGCCCCAGACGCTCGCCTGTGGGACTGATGTGGTTGGGGAAGTGCCACGCCACCGCGAAGGCGCAGGATGCGGACGCTCCTGGAGGAAGATGATGCTGCGAGCAGAGGTATGCGTCGCCCCAGGCGCCTCCCCGTGTCTGGATCTCCTGCAGATTGCGCACAGCATCAGCCAGGAACTCTCTCTGCAGACCCACATCGCGCGAGAGCGCAGGCTGCGCGTGAAGCAAGGTGTGATACTGGTTGTGGAAGGCTGAGTGGCGGACCAGGTGCGAGAACTCTGCGTGCGCCTCCGGGTCTGGCAGGGTGGCCGGATCGAATGCTTCCGGGAGGGACGGTGGCGACGATGGGCTGAGGTCCGGCAGACTTCCGTGATCGCGGAACCAGAAAAGGTTGGAATAGACCTTCATCCCGTAGCGGCTTCCGCCGTAGTAGACCAGACCGGGGCGCTCGATGCTGAAGGATCCACTGATGAAGCTGACCTCCCCGCCGTTGACGCCGAAGGCCATGGAGCCGGTGGTGGGGTGGTTCTCCTCCAGGCCCTCCGCGCCAAGACGGATGATCGCGCTGGCGTCCGCGGTTTCCACCGTGTTCAGAGGACGGCGGCCTGCCTGGCCGGCCCCCGCAGGATTGCGCAGGGTTCCGAGCAGAGAGACCTCCACCTCATCCCCGGCGGGGTTCTCTATATGGAACTCCACGACAAAACCAGGAGTCCCGGATGCCTCGCTGTCGCCGGGAATAAAGGGAGAGAAGACCGTCGCACTCAGGCGCACCGGCAGCGCTTCATCCTGATAGACCAGACGCGCCGCCGGAAACATGCCCTCATACTGGATGCCTTCGACGCACTTAAGCCAGGAAAATGAATAGAGCTCGTGCAGCTCCGCCCGAAGGGCAAGATACCTCACGCACGGCGAGTCCTCGCCGGTTCTCGTACGCACCAGGAAGACCAGGTCCTCCGGCGCGAGCGGCGGGCGCTCCGGGCCGGGCGACCCGGGCGACCAGCGCCCCGCGTTGAAGACCAGCCAGTCGTGGAAGAGACCGTCCGGCCGGATCTCCACCGACCCGGCCCCGATCCCTCCCAGCGGGATGCCGGATATGTGCGATATCGTCTGAGTCAGGCGCGCCATCTGCCTTGTATGCTCCCGGGCGGAGAAGCTGAATGCTCCTCGCGTCTGCAAGGGAGAGTTGCGCGCCGGGAGGCCGCGCATCCTCCGTGATCTGCGCAGCGCAGTCGGGCCAGGAACCGCAGGGGCCCGCCGTGGCGTTTCTGGAAATAGCAGGCGAGCCGGTTGCCGGCAGGTCCGGCAGCGGCCGTTTGGTTTAGCAAGAAGAGGAGAGCTGGTTATGGAAGGACAGCAAACGGGTCCCGGGGAGAGGCGTTTGCCGGGTTGGCTTGTTCCGGCCCTGCTTGTCGCCGTGGGAGTGGTGGTCTATGCGGCGGTCGGAAGGATGCAGCAAACTTCCGAGGGCGTGGCGGACGCCGGCTCAAGGTCGGGGGACACGCGGCTTGTCATGAATGATCTTGACGGAGGCCGCTTCGATCTCTCCGAGCACCGCGGCAAGGTGGTCCTTGTGAATCTCTTTGCCACTTGGTGCCCCCCATGCCGGGCCGAGACGCCCGACCTGGTGGCGCTGGCGAAAGACTATGAGTCGAAGGGCGTGGTGGTCGTCGGTGTGTCCCTGGATACAGAAGGCCCCGAGGTGGTCCGCCGTTTTGTGCGGGAATACGGCATCCCGTATCCCATTCTGATGCCATCAGGGGACTCCCAGACATCCTTCCAGATCAACGGTATTCCGATCCCCACCACCTATCTTCTGGACCGTGAAGGCCGGATCGCCAAGAAATACGTGGGGAAAGTGTCCGGGAGCGTCTTCCGGTCGGACGTGGATGCCCTTCTGGCGGAGGGCTAACGCAACCGGCTGATGTTGACAGGCGCGGGGACGGCTGGCTAATATCCCTTTGCGGACAGTCGCGCAATGCCAACTGTTCGCAACCGCAAAAGGGGCGGCGGAGGGGATCCGCCGCGGCTTTCAGGGGAGACGACAAGAGCGCTATGGCGTATGTGATAACAGAGGCGTGCCTGGGCACCAAAGACAAGTCGTGCGTGGAAGCGTGCCCGGTGGACTGCATCCACGGGACGGACGAGGATCCGCAGCTCTACATTGACCCGGAAACCTGCATTGACTGCGGGGCGTGCGAGCCGGTGTGTCCTGTCTCCGCCATCTTCCCGGACTACAATGTCCCGGAAGAGCTGCAGCAGTACATCCAGATCAACGCGGATTATTTCAAGAACCGAGAGTAAGCCCCCGGGTCTGCCGGGAAGGCACGATCTGATGTGAGCCCCGTTGCGCGGAGGCGCAGCGGGGCTCTGTGCGTTCCCGGTTCCCCGGCCACCGCGGCACTGTAGCATCTATAAAAAAGTTGTGATTTTTTCTGCCTGCATATTGCAGGGAGCTTGAAAGAGGCGTTATAATAACCCTGAAAGCTTCCCACCCTCCATTCGCTCCCCGGCCGGTCTGGACCGGCCGGGGAGATTTCTTTGCCAGGGTTTCTTCAGTAAGCAGGCGGAGGTGGAAAGACTTCCTGCAGGGAACCGGAGCGTGCCGCTCCGCTAGAGAAGATGGTATCCTCTGGGCTGCATTGAATCCGGACCACACATCTGAGACACGTGACGCAGGCGGGACGGCGGAGCATCAGTCTGTCACCCGGTGGGGCGTGCTGCTTGCAATCGGCGCGGGGACGTTCATGTCGGCGCTGGACGGCAGCGTCGTCAATACCATCCTTCCGGTGGTGGCCAGGGATTTCGGGGCGGGGGTCGCATCGGTCCAGTGGGTGGTGACCGTATATCTGCTCGTTGTCAGCGGGAGCCTGCTAGGATTCGGACGGCTGGGCGATATCCTCGGTCACGGGCGCGTCTACCTTTCGGGGATGGGCCTGTTCGTGGCGGCTTCCGTGATGTGCGGGGCAGCTTCCAGCCTGCCGCTTCTTGTGGCCGGACGCGCCCTTCAGGGCGTGGGCGCTGCGATGCTTTTCGCGAACGGTCCCGCCATCCTGACGCGCGCCTTTCCCGCAACCCGCCGCGGGCAGGTTCTGGGTCTTCAGGCCACCATGACCTATCTGGGCCTTACGGCCGGCCCTTCCGTGGGCGGGGCGCTGGCGCAGGCGTTCTCGTGGCGAGCGGTCTATTTCGTCAACGTGCCGGTGGGATTGGCGGCTCTGGCTCTCGGGATGCGCCGCGTGCCCCGGGAGGACGGCGGGGCGGCCGGAGAAAGCTTCGACCTGCCGGGCGCGGCGGCGTTCACCTGCTCGCTGGTGGTGCTTCTTCTGGCCCTGAACCGCGGGCATGACTGGGGCTGGGCCTCGCCCGAATTGCTGGTCCTGATGGTGGCCTCCGCCGCCGGATTCGGGCTTTTCCTCCGTATCGAGCGCGCTTCCCGGCATCCCATGCTGGATCTGTCTCTGTTCTCCGAGCGCCTGTTCAGCGCCTCCGCCGCCAGCGCTCTGATGAACTATATGTCCATCTCCAGCATGACGTTTGTGCTTCCGTTCCTGCTCATCGAGGGACGGGGACTCTCCGTGGGGCACGCCGGCCTGTTGATGACCGCGCAGCCGCTGGTCATGGCGTTCACCGCTCCGCTGAGCGGCACGCTTTCGGACCGGATCGGCTCCCGCATTCCGGCCACAGCCGGGATGATCCTGGTGTCGCTGGGGCTGGCTCTGCTTGCCTGGGCCGGAGCGGGGCAGGGGCTGGCTGTCGTCGCCGCGTCGCTTATGCTGGTGGGACTGGGAGCAGGGCTGTTCACCTCGCCGAACAACAGCGCTCTGATGGGCTCCGCGCCCCGCAACCGTCAGGGCATCGCATCCGGTGTGCTGGCGGTGGCCAGGAATCTGGGATTCGCGCTCGGGGTTGGAGTCTCCGGAGCCGTGTTCACCACTGTGCTGGACCGGGGCGCTCACTCGGCAGGGGCGCTGGTCGCGGGCGCCAGGGCCAGCTGTGCGGTTGCCGCTGTGATCGCTGCGGCAGGCGCATTCACCTCCGGAACCCGGGACGGCGGAAAGCAGGCTTCCGGCAAAGGAACCTCAGCCGCCTGATCTCTCCACCTCTTCGCGCGTGGGTAGGGAGGGTTGCGCGCCCGGGCGCGTGACCGAGATGGCGGCCGCCCTGGCTGCGAAGCACGCCGCCTCAGGAATGGACATCCCTTCGGCCACACCCACCGCCAACGCGGCGCTGAAGCAGTCCCCGGCGGCGGTGGTGTCCACCGCCTTCACCTGAGGGGCGGGGATCCATTCCACAGATTGGGGTGTGACAGCCAGAGCGCCCCTCGCGCCCAGAGTCATCACCACGGCGCCCACTCCTTTTTCCAGCAGAAGACGCCCCACTTCTTCCGGGGACTTTCTGCCACCCGTCGTGCCTGCGAGCAGCGCCGCCTCCGTTTCATTCGGTGTCAGGATGGCGGCCTTTCCAAGCAGCTCCGGAGGCAATTCCCGGGCCGGAGCGGGGTTCAGAAGGAACGGAACGCCGGCTTCTGCGGCGATTTCGGCGGCCGTTGCCACCGCTTCAAGCGGTACTTCCAGCTGAGCCAGCACCACGTCCGCGCAGCGGATGGCCTCTGCGGCACTCCGCACATCATCCGGCGTCAGCAGCGCGTTCGAGCCGGGAGCCACGGCGATAACATTTTCGCCCTGGCGGTCCACGAAGATCAGCGCCACTCCCGAGGGAGCCTCCGGCGTGCGGACGATGTGGGAGGTATCTATGCCCTCCGCCCGGAAGCCCGCAACCGCCTGCTCCCCGAATGCATCCTCCCCCAGACAGGCGACAAAGGCGACTTGCGCCCCAAGGCGTGCGGCGGCCACGGCCTGATTGGCCCCTTTGCCGCCGGCGGCCATGGAGAACGCTCCGCCGATGACCGTCTCGCCGGGCGCGGGCAGATGATCAACGGAGACGATCATGTCCGTGTTGGAGCTTCCGATCACTGTGATGCGGGGCATGGGAACAGGCTCCTCCCGTTGCGGAATGTCCGCGGTAGGGTTTCAACACGGCGCTGCTGCTTACCTGCGGCAGGGAAGTGCCGCTCCTTTGGCGTAATGCCTCCCGTAAGACCACCGTTCAGGAGGCGGCCAGTAAGATGAGCGAACCCCGCAGCCACACCGTGCCCCCGGCGATGGAGGATTTTGTTCCCGACGCACGCTGGGACAAGGAGCAGTGGAGGGATGTGTTCCCTCTGCTGATAGATCAATACGTCTGGGATAAGAACGGCCATAAACCTGTCACCCAGGTAAAGCTCCAGTATACGGCGGACTATCTGTACGTCATCTTCCGGGTCCAGGACCGCTACGTGCGCAGCATCCATACCCGCTACTGCGACCTGGTTTGTCAGGATGCGTGCGTGGAGATGTTCTTCAATCCGGCGCCGGATGCAGGACGCTCTTATTTCAACATCGAGTCCAACTGCGGAGGGGTACTCTACTTCAGCTACCAGACCGGCAGGGACGAGAACGTGGTGTCGGTCAGCGAAGAGGATGCGAAACTGCTGAATGTGGCCACCACCCTGCCAGCCATCGTGGATCCGGAGATTGAGGGCCCTCTGACGTGGGTGGTGGAGTACCGGGTGCCGTTTGCGATGCTGGAGAAATACGGACCGGTGCGGCGTCCAGCCCCGGGAGTGACCTGGCGGGCGAACTTCTACAAGTGCGCGGAGATCAACTCGCATCCCCACTACGGAAGCTGGTCCCCGATCGGGCTGCCGAGGCCGGACTTTCACGCGCCGCAGTTCTTCGGGATGCTTACATTCGGCTGATCTTCGCAAAAAGGGGCAACAGGACTGCGCCGGCCGGGCCGGGCCTTTACAGGGGCGGCCGGATGCTTTACCATAGAGACGAGGGAGCCCGGAGCAGGGGCGGCGCAGGCGAGCGCGCCTACCCGGGGGAGACTGAATGAGCTCACAGATCGGCCGTTACCAGATCGTCCGGGAGCTGGGGCGGGGAGCGATGGGAATCGTCTATGAGGCCCGCGACCCGCAGCTCGGACGCGCCGTCGCCGTAAAAGTCCTTTCCGTCGCGCAGAGCACACCTCCTGCGGAGCGCCGCCAGGCGCTGGAGCGGTTTCTTCGCGAGGGAAAAGCCGCAGGATCTCTTCTTCATCCCAACATCGCCCAGGTGTTCGATATGGGCGAGGACCAGGGCCGGCCGTACCTGGTGATGGAGCTGTGCGAAGGGACCACCCTTCGCGATGTTCTAAGCTTCGAGCATCACCTTCCCGAACAGCGGGTGCGCCGCATCGCGGAGCAGCTGATCTCCGCGCTGGAGCTGGCGCACGCGCGGGGGATCGTCCATCGGGACATCAAGCCGGACAACATCGTGCTGAGCCGCGATGACACCCTCAAGCTGATGGACTTCGGCATCGCCCGGCTGATGCAGGATTCCACTCTGACCCAGACGGGTCAGGCGCTCGGAAGCCCTGCGTATATGTCCCCGGAGCAGGTGCTGGGGAAGCCGGTGGACGCCCGCAGCGACCTGTTCTCGGTGGGCGTTGTGCTTTATGAGTGCCTGACGGGGCGCAAGCCGTTCGACGGGCCGACGATCACGGCGGTGACGCACAAGATCGCCTTCGAGGATCCGCCGCCGATGACGGGGGTGTCAACGTTCTGGCAGTCTTTCGTGCTGCGTGCTCTGGCCAAGGATCCGGCGGCGCGGTTCCAGAGCGCCTCTCAGATGACTTCTCACCTGCTGACGGGAAAGGCGCCCGCTGTGCCGCAGCAGCCGTCTGCTCCGGCGTCTGGTGGCGCCACTTGGGCCGGTCCGCCGCCTCCGGGGCAACAGCCGTTTCATCAGACTCAGGCTGTCATGGGCGGTGCGCCTCCGGCGGGTCAGCCGGGTGTCCACCAGACTCAGGTGGTGATGAGCGGAGCGCCGCCGCCGTTTCAAACTTTCCCCCAGCAGAGTTCTTACCAGCCCCAGCCGCCCCCGGGCTCTACGGGTGCTATGCCACCGGGTGTGTTCGTCCGGCCTCACAGAGGCGGAATCATTCTGACGCTGGGAATCCTTGGTCTCCTGTGTTGCGTTCCCCTGGCGCTTGCCGCCTGGCTGATGGGCTCGTCGGATCTGAATGAGATCAACGCCGGACGGATGGACCGGGCGGGATACGGTATGACTCAGGCGGGGATGATATGCGGCATCATCGGCACAGTCGTGGGGATCCTGTGGTTCTTTCTTTCTCTGGCGGTACCGTAAACCCGTCACTGTGGCGCGAGAGGACGGATCATGCAGACATCCTACTTCAAGACCTGCCCGCAGTGCCGAGCGTCGGCCCAACTGGCCGACCGGGTCTGCGCCCGGTGCGGGCACGTCTTCCGGTCGCAGTTTGTGCCACCGGGCTCCCCGGCGCAGCCTCCCGGGGGACTGTATGCAGGCGGAGCCTATTACCAGCAGAAGTCCAAGCTCGCGGCGGGTCTCATGGGGATACTCATCGGGTGGACCGGAGCCCACCGGTTTTATCTGGGATATCACACCATCGGGGCGATCCAGCTTGTGCTGACGCTGATCAGTCCTCTCACCTGCTTTCTCACCCTGTACGGAGCGGTGATCTGGGGGCTTATCGAGGGAATCCTCATTCTTACAGGGGAGATCCCGCTCGATGCGCGGGGCATTCCTCTCCGGGAGTGAAAGGGGGCAGGGACCATGAACCAGCAGCCGTACAAGATCTGCCCGGAGTGCGGCCAGCCTGCTGAGCTGCAGGCGCAGCTCTGTGCGCGGTGCGGGCACGCCTACCGCACACAGTTCACCTCTACCGGGCAGCCCGTGGCTCCGCCGGGACCGACAGACGGCCGGACTCAGATGGGGCAACCGTGGACGTCCCCGCAGCAGCAACCATCCTCCGGAGTGATTGCCGCCATCGCGGCAGCTATTGGTCTTGGGGCGCTCCTGGTCCTGCTGCTGGTCATTGCATCCCTCTTCCGGACGCCACAGCAGCAACAGGCTGCCAGCCCGGATGAGACCCCGGCTCCGGCTCTGACATCTTCAGGGATCTTCGAAGAACGGCCCAGCAAGGTAGAGACCCCCACGATCCGGATCTACACGGACTACGCGGGAGGAGCCGTTCTCATCCTGACCGGGACAGACGGGTCGCGTTACACAGTGACCTGTTACCCGAACCGGGACGGTATCATCCAGGTCCCGGCCGGCGACTACGGAGTGGAACTGTGCAGCCAGGACGGCTCCATCAATCCCCGCACGGGCACGGCTGTCTTCCGCCGGTTCACGGAGTATGAAGCGGGTTTCACGGTGATAACCTATCCTGCCGGGGAGCAACTGCCACCGCTCCGCCTGGGAGACGAGTGAGGCACCCAGGGGAGCGAGGATTCGCATTGATCCCGGCAGCGAGCACGAAAGGAGCGCATCTCGTGCAAAGCGTCCTGACAACAGCCGCAGGGGTTATTCTTCTGTCCTTCGCGGCGGCCTGTTGCGCCGCACCCGTCTGGGACCGGCAGCCGGATACCTGGGAGGCCACCGACGGGCTGGGGCGCACGGTCATCCGGGGCGGGGAGGCTCCCGCGCCGCGCGACCGGACAGTGGTCATCTTTTACTTCCTGTGGATGGGCGAACACGGGCAGAGTGGGCCGTGGAACATCTCTAAGATCCTGGCCGAGCATCCCGGGGCGCTCGACAATCCCTCCAGCCCGCCCTGGGGGCCGGAAAACTCGTTCCATCACTGGGGCGAGCCACTGTTCGGCTACTATCTTTCCGACGATAAGTGGATCTACCGCAAGCACGCGCAGATGCTCGCCGATGCCGGGGTGGACGCCGTAGTCTTCGACTGCACCAATCAGTTCAGCTACCCGAAGAGCTACCTGGCGCTTTGCGAAGCCTGGTCCGAGGTGCGTTCGCTCGGCAATCCCACGCCGCAGATCGCGTTCCTGTGCCCCTTCGGGGATCCCTCAAAGGTGGTGAAGGAGGTCTACGAGACGCTGTACCGCCCGGGGCGATTCCGGGACTTGTGGTTCCATTGGAAGGGTAAGCCCCTCATCCTGGCGGATCCGGCGTTCTTCGACGGGGAGATCCGGGAGTTCTTCACCTTCCGCAAGCCCATACCCAGCTACTTTAGCGGCCCTACGGGGCCCGATCAGTGGGGATGGCTGGAGGTCTACCCGCAGCACGTGTTCCGCAACTCGGAGGGTGAGGCGGAGATGATGACGGTGGGAGTGGCGCAGAACGCCCAGAATGCGCAGCGCCTGGCGGCGATGAGCGAGCCAAATGCCGCTGGCCGGAGCTGGCACGGAGGGCGGAAGGACACCCGTCGGGGAGCCGTCAACCTGGGACTCAACTTCGCCGAGCAGTGGGAGCGGGCTCTAAAGATGGATCCGCAGCTGGTATTCATCACGGGCTGGAATGAGTGGGTGGCCCTCCGGCTGAACAGCTTCGCGGGCGTGGACCTGCCGGTGATGTTCGTGGATCAGTTCAATCAGGAGTACAGCCGGGACATCGAGCCGATGCGCGGCGGGCACGGCGACCACTACTACTATCAGATGGTGGACTTCATCCGGCACTACAAGGGCGCCCGCCCTGCGCCACCCGCCGGGCCGGAGAAGACCATCCGGATTGATGGACGGTTCGATGACTGGCGGGATGTGACCCCGGAGTACCGGGACGACATCGGCGACACGGCGCACCGGGATCATCCCGGCTGGGGTAATGCCGGGCCGTATGTGGACACCACCGGGCGCAATGACATCGTGGCGGCGAAGGTGGCGCGCGACGCGGAGAACCTGTATTTCTACGTTCGCGCGCGCCAGCCGCTGACCCCGCGCACGGACCCGGAATGGATGCTGCTGTTCATTGACGCGGACGGACGTCCCCGCACGGGGTGGGAGGGGTTCGATTTCGTCGTCAACCGTGTTCCGCCCGGAACCCGCACCGCCACGCTGGAGCGAAGCCGCGGCAGACAGTGGGTATGGGAGAAGGCGGGAGAGGTAAGCTACCGCGTGAGCGGGAGCGAGATGGAGCTGGCCATCCCCCGCCGCCTCCTGGGGCTGCAAAAGGGCCGGAAAGTGGACCTCCGTTTCAAGTGGGCGGACAACTGCCAGCTCACCGGTGATCCCATCGCCTTCACGGAGCACGGCGACGCCGCACCGAACGGACGGTTTGCTTACAGGTTTTACGAGAAGTAACAGGCTGGAGCGCGTTTCAATCCTCGGCGCGGCAGAGTGAGCGCTTCCCCATCCCTTTCGGTGCGTCTACCTCTTGCATCCGAGGCGCGGGAGGGGTAATATAATAGCAACAAAGCTGCCGCTCAGGCGCCGGCGGGATGCCGGAAGCGCGTGGAGGCGCATGCCGGCGGCGCTTCCTTCATTGCTGACCTCTCAGGGCGATGTTGCCCGGGGCCGGTGGACAATGGTCCGCGCAGGCCGCTGATTCTCACACGTTTTTTTCTCAGGGGAGCGGCTCTCCAGTGGCCGCAGTGGCCGGCTTCCCTTTCAGCGCATCGCCGCGCAGTTCCCAGACGAAAGCGACTTCGCGCACGAGCGGGCGGTCTCTCTTCGACAGAAGTCCGTCCGGCGCCGGCATTGGACAGGCTGGTCCGCTGCCACGCGCCACAAAGCTGGAAAGGTTTTTCGGACAACAACTATGGCTTATCCACCGAAACAGGGTCTGTATGATCCCGCATACGAGAAGGATAGCTGCGGGGTCGGTTTTATCGTGCATATGCGCGGCGAGGCGAGCCACGCCATCGTTCGCGACGCCCTGACGGTGCTGCGCAACCTCAGCCACCGGGGCGCCTGCGGATGTGAGTCGAACACCGGCGACGGGGCGGGCATCCTCCTGCAGATCCCTCACGAGTTCTTCGCCGCCGCTGCGGCGGACTGCGGCATCTCCCTGCCCGGCCCGGGGCGCTACGGGGTGGGGATGGTCTTCCTGCCCCGAGATCCCGAGGCGCAGAAACGATGCGAGCAGACTCTGGAGGACATCATCCGCGAAGAGGGGCAGGAGGTGCTGGGCTGGCGCACGGTGCCGGTAGATAACTCATCGCTGGGGGCCACTGCCGTCGCCGGGGAGCCTCTGGTGCGGCAGATCTTTGTCGGCCTGCGCTCCGGCATCGGTAGCGATGATCTGGCATTCGAGCGGGTCCTCTATGTCATCCGGCGGCGTGCCGAGAACGCGCTTCGCTCGCCTGGGCAGCCGTCGCCGGGATTCTACGTGGCCAGTCTCTCCACGCGCACAATTGTCTACAAAGGGATGCTGATGAGCGAGCAGGTGGAGAGCTACTATCCCGAGTTGCTCGACCCGCGCGTGCAGAGCGCGCTTGCGCTGGTACACTCCCGCTTCAGCACCAACACGTTCCCCAACTGGGAGCGCTCGCATCCCTACCGGATGGTGGCGCACAACGGCGAGATCAATACTCTGCGGGGCAATGTGAACGCCATGCGGGCACGGCAGGCGCTGTGCGAGTCGGACATCTTCGGAGAGCGCCTTGCCAGTGTGATGCCCGTCATAGACGAGGACGGCAGCGACTCCGCCATGTTCGACAATGTGCTGGAGTTCCTTACCCTTACCGGGCGCTCGCTGCCGCACGCCGTCATGATGATGATCCCGGAGCCCTGGGAGAAGGACAGCCGGATGGACCGGAAGCGGCGCGACTTCTACCGTTTCCACAGCTGCCTCATGGAGCCCTGGGACGGCCCGGCCTCCATCGCTTTCACGGACGGGGTGCAGATCGGGGCGGTACTGGACCGCAACGGACTTCGCCCTTCCCGCTACTACGTCACCGACGACGGCCGTGTCATTATGGCATCCGAGGTCGGGGTGCTGGATGTGGATCCCCAGAAGGTGGTCCTGAAGGGCCGTCTGCAGCCGGGGCGGATATTCCTTGTGGACACCCGCGAGGGACGGATCGTTGCGGACGAGGAGCTGAAGGCCGCCATCGCAAGCGAGCATCCGTACCGGGAGTGGCTGGCGCAGAACCTTATCTCCTTCCACGACCTCCCGGAGCAGAGGGCTGCAGCGCGTCCGGAACCGCAGCTTCCGCTGCTCCAGCGTCAGAAGGTGTTCGGATACACCTGGGAGGATCTTCGCTTCCTGATGGCTCCCATGGGCGAGGACGGAGTGGAGCCCATCGGGTCCATGGGAACGGATACGCCGCTTGCAGCGCTTTCCGACCGTCCGTATCTGCTTTACAACTACTTCAAGCAGCTGTTCGCGCAGGTCACCAATCCTCCGCTGGATGCCATCCGCGAGGAGATCGTCACCAGCACCACGATGCTGGTTGGCTCGGAGGGAAACCTGCTGAAGCCTGGAGCAGGCAGCTTCCGACTGCTGGAGCTGGACTCGCCCATCCTCACAAATTCGCGGCTGGAGACTCTGCGAAGCGTGCGGGAGGAGGGATTCCGGGCGGTCACCCTGCCGATGCTCTTCCCGGCGTCCGGGGGCGGCGAGGCACTGGAGCGGGCGCTGGAGGAGCTCTTCACGTCCGCGGACAGAGCCATCGAGGAGGGCGCGAACATCCTCATCCTCTCCGACCGGGGTGTTGATCAGGAGCATGCCCCCATCCCGGCGCTCCTGGCGGTATCCGGATTGCACCATCATCTCATCCGGACGGGTACCCGGATGAAGGTATCGCTCGTGGTGGAATCCGGGGAGCCGCGGGAGGTGCACCACATGGCCCTTCTTGTGGGGTACGGCGCTTCCGCCATCAATCCCTATCTGGCCTTCGAGACGCTGGCGGACCTCATCGCAAACGGTCTGGTGCGTGAGGGCGTGGACTACGCCACTGCCGAGAAGAACTACGTCAAGGCGCTCACGAAGGGCATCGTCAAGACGATGTCCAAGATGGGCATCTCCACCATCCAGAGCTATCGGGGAGCTCAGATCTTCGAGGCGGTGGGGCTGAAAGAGGATTTCGTCGAGCGCTACTTCACCGGGACCGCTTCCCGGGTGGAGGGAGTGGGCGCGGACGTCATCGCGCAGGAAGCGCTGGCGCGTCACCACAACGCCTTCGCCGAGCGCGCTCCGGTGGACCGGCCGCTGGAGTCGGGCGGGCTGTATCAGTGGCGCAGCGACGGGGAGTATCACCTTTTCAACCCGGAAACCATCCACAAGATGCAGAGAGCCGTCCGCACCGGCGATTACGAGCTGTTCCGGGAGTTCTCCCGCGCCGTGAACGATCAGTCCCGGCACTACTGCACCCTGCGGGGGCTGCTGAAGTTCCGGGAGGACACCACCCCGGTCCCGCTGGACGAGGTGGAGCCGGTGGAGTCCATCGTCCGGCGTTTCAAGACGGGCGCCATGTCCTACGGGTCCATCAGCAAGGAGGCGCACGAGACGCTGGCCATCGCCATGAACCGGCTGGGCGGCAAGAGCAACACGGGCGAAGGCGGCGAGGATCCGGAGCGCTACCGGCCTCTTCCGAATGGTGACTCCAAATGCAGCGCCATCAAGCAGGTGGCATCGGGGCGGTTCGGGGTTACCAGCCATTATCTGATGAGCGCCCAGGAGATCCAGATCAAGATGGCGCAGGGGGCCAAGCCCGGCGAGGGCGGCCAGCTTCCGGGTCACAAGGTCTACCCCTGGATCGCAAAGGTCCGGTTCTCGACGCCGGGGGTGGGACTGATCTCTCCACCGCCCCATCACGACATCTATTCCATCGAGGATCTGGCTGAGCTCATCCACGACCTCAAGAACGCCAACCCGCGGGCGCGGATCAGCGTGAAGCTGGTCTCCGAGGTGGGCGTCGGTACCATCGCCGCCGGAGTGGCCAAGGCTCACGCGGACGTGGTGCTGATTAGCGGATACGACGGCGGGACGGGAGCATCCCCGCTTTCCAGCATCAAGCATGCCGGAGTGCCTTGGGAGCTGGGGCTCGCGGAGACGCACCAGACCCTGGTCTTGAACGGTCTGCGGACCCGCATCGCAGTTGAGACGGACGGACAGCTGCGCACAGGGCGGGATGTGGCGATCGCCGCGCTGCTGGGAGCCGAGGAGTTCGGGTTTGCGACGTCCCCCTTGGTGGCCATCGGGTGCGTCATGATGCGCGTCTGCCACAAGAACACCTGCCCGGTGGGGGTGGCGACGCAGGATCCCGAGCTGCGCCGCAAGTTCCAGGGTCAGCCGGAGCACGTGGAGAACTACATGCGCTTCGTGGCCATGGAGTTGCGGGAGATCATGGCGCAGCTTGGCTTCCGGACGGTGAACGAGATGGTGGGCCGGTCGGACTTGCTGGTGATGGACGACGCCGTGGAGCACTGGAAGGCGCGCGGGCTGGATCTCTCCCGCATCCTGCACCGGCCGGAAGGGATGCCTCTGGCGGGGCAGTACAAGCGCGAGGAGCAGGACCACGGTCTGGACCGGTCCCTGGACCGCCGCAGGCTGCTGGAGATCTGCAGGCCCGCCCTGGAAAGCGGAAAGCAGGTCATCGCCTCCATCCCTATCAGGAACACGGACCGGGTGGTGGGAACCATCCTGGGCAGCGAGGTGACCCGCCTGTACGGGCCGGATGGTCTCCCGGACGGGACCATCCACCTGAAGTTCACAGGGTCGGCGGGCCAGAGTTTCGGAGCTTTCGTGCCGCGCGGCATCACACTGGAGCTGGAAGGGGACGCGAACGACTACCTGGGCAAGGGTCTTTGCGGAGGACGCATCATCGTGTATCCTCCCCGCCAGTCGCCCTTCGCCGCCGAGGAGAACATCATCATCGGCAACGTGGCCTTTTACGGGGCCACTTCCGGCGAGGCTTACGTGTGCGGCGCCGCCGGTGAACGCTTCTGCGTGCGCAACAGTGGTGTGACCGCAGTGGTGGAGGCTGTCGGTGACCACGGCTGCGAGTATATGACCGGCGGACGCGTGGTGGTCCTGGGACCGACGGGACGCAATTTCGCGGCCGGGATGTCCGGCGGGATCGCCTATGTGCTGGATCCGGCGGGCGACTTCGAATCGCGCTGCAACACGGACATGGTGGACCTCTTCGACCTGACCGACGACGCCGAGATCGAGCAGTTGCGCAGGCTGGTCGAGCGCCACGGAGCCCTGACCGGCAGCGCGCTGGCCAGACGCATCCTGCGGCGCTGGGACGAGGCTGTCCCGCAGTTCGTCAAGGTGCTGCCCAGAGACTATCGCCGGATGCTGGAGAAGATGGAGGAGATGGAGCGGAAAGGTCTTTCCGGCGAAGAGGCCGTCATGGCGGCTTTCGAGGCGAACGCGCGGGATCTGGCGCGCATCGGTGGAAACTGAGTAAGGAGCGCTTGAATGGGCAAACCCACAGGATTCAAGGAATACCCGAGGGAGACTCCGCCCGAGGCATCGCCGGCGCAGCGCATCTCGCACTGGCTGGAGTTCCACGAGCACATGCCCGAGGAGCGCCTGCAACGGCAGGGCGCGCGCTGCATGGACTGCGGGACACCGTTCTGCCAGACGGGGGTCGTTCTCTCCGGCGCCGCATCCGGCTGTCCCATCCATAACCTGATTCCCGAATGGAATGACCTGGTCTACCGCGGTAAGTGGCGGGAGGCGCTGGAGCGGCTGCTTCTGACGAACAACTTCCCCGAGTTCACCGGCCGCGTCTGCCCCGCCCCGTGCGAGGGCTCCTGCGTGCTGGGGATCAACGAGCCGCCGGTGACCATCAAGTCCATCGAATGCGCCATCATTGATCGCGCCTTCGAGGAAGGATGGGTCACGCCCCGCCCGCCTCGCCTCAGGACGGGCAAGAAGGTGTCCATCGTCGGTTCCGGACCGGCCGGGCTGGCCGCCGCAGCGGAGCTGAACAGCGCCGGGCACGAGGTCACCGTCTATGAGCGGGATGACCGCATCGGCGGCCTGCTGATGTACGGCATCCCGAATATGAAGCTGGACAAGAAGATCGTCCAGCGGCGCATAGACCTGATGGCGGAGGAGGGGGTGAGTTTTGTGACGGGTGTGGAGATCGGTAGGGATCTCCCGGCCGCCCGGTTGCTGGAAGCCAGCGACGCCGTTCTGCTCTGCTGCGGAGCGACCCGCCCGCGCGATCTGAATGTGGACGGGCGCTCGCTGGAGGGCATCCACTTCGCTATGGAGTTCCTGCGGGAGAACACGCGCCGCCTGCTGGACGGCCGGCCTTCGCCGGCGTTCATCTCGGCGCAGGATCGCAATGTGGTGGTCATCGGGGGAGGCGACACGGGGACCGACTGCGTGGCGACGGCGGTCCGGCACGGTTGCCGCAGCCTGGTCCAGCTGGAGATCATGCCCCGCCCGCCCTTGGAGCGATCCGAAAGCAACCCCTGGCCGGAGTGGCCGCGTGTCTACCGCCTGGACTACGGTCAGGAAGAGGCGGCTGCTGTGTTCGGCGATGATCCCCGCCGATACCTGGTGACCGTCAAGCGGTTCCTCGGTGACCCCTCCGGGCACGTATCCCACGTGGAAGTGGTGGACGTGGAGTGGCAGCAGGAGAACGGCAGGCGCGTCCCCGTCCCTGTGCCCGGCTCGGAGCGCACCATCCCCTCAGACCTGGTCCTGCTGGCGATGGGCTTCACCGGGCCGGAGGATCTCATCCTTCAGGAACTGGGGATCGAGCGCGACGAACGCTCCAACGCGAAAGCCGAATACGGACGCTATGCCACGAACGTCCCGAAGGTGTTCGCGGCCGGGGACATGCGCCGGGGTCAGAGTCTGGTGGTCTGGGCCATCCACGAAGGGCGGCAGGCCGCGCGGGCCGTGGACGAGTTCCTCACGGGTTCCTCGGATCTTCCGGGCTGATATCTCCACGAGGAGGCAAGGTCTCGCGGGCCACGGGCCGGGCTGTAGCAGGATCCACGGTCAGGGAGATCTCCCCCGCCAGCAGACGGAGCAGGTCTCGCCCCGCCAGCTCGTAGCGCCAGCCGTCCAGGATCGGAAGATCGCCTTTGCTCACGCCCGGCGTCCGCTCCACCAGCTCTTCCAGGTCCCGTGCGGTGGCCAGGAGGCCCCACGCGATCTGCTGTTCCTGTGCCCGGATGCGCAGGAAGGTGGCCAGAATGTTCACCAGCGCCTGGGTGGACGCGTCCACCTCCCGGACCGGCAGGCGGCGGGGCCACTGCTCTTTCGGGAGTTTCAGCGCCTCCGCTACCGTACGTGCGATCTCCGCGCCGTGACGCTCCGCCACACCGGCGGGGAACCCCCGCAGGTCCCGGATCTCGGCCAGGGTCACTGGCTGCTGACGCGCAAGGTTCACCAGTGAGTTGTCCTTCAGCAGCTTCTGAGGAGGTATGTTCCTGCGCCGCGCCGTCTCGTCGCGCCATATGGCGAGTGCCCGCAACACGTTCAGCTCTTTCGGGCTCAAACGCTCGACACCTGAGACGCGCAGATACAGCTCTTCCACCGGGCACTCCGGCTTCTGTGCCTTCTCCTCCAGCCGCTGGCACTCCTCGCGAGCCCAGTCCGTGCGTCCCAGCTCCTCCAGCCTCTCTTTGAGTGCCTGTGTCACGGCCGGCAGATGGCGCACGTCGTCCGCGGCATACTCCAGCTGCGCGGGGGTGAACGGGCGGGTGTTCCAGGCCGTGTAAGCCTGTGTCTTGATGAGCGACACGCCGGTCAGCGTCTTTACAAGCTGACCGTAACCCACCTGCTCTCCCATTCCCACCATCGCTGCGGCGATCTGGGTGTCGAAGACATTGCGCACCGGCCGCCCCGCGCATTGGTGGAACAGCTCCAGGTCCTGCTGTGCGGCGTGGAACACCTTCTCGATGGAGGGATCCTCCAGCATCTCCAGCAGCGGCCCCAGATTACCCGTGGACCGCACGTCCACCAGGCCGATCTGCCCGTCCGCCATCACCTGGACCAGCTCCAGCTGCGGATAGTAGGTCTCCTCGCGCACAAACTCCGTGTCCATGAACAGCTGACGCGCTCCGGACACGTCGTTGCAGAACCCGGCAAGCTGTTTTGTGCTTGTGATCAGCATGGCTCTCCGTCTTTTACCATGACCGCGCCGCGCCCGTCCTTGCCGCATTGCCCCCCTGCGGGATACAACGTCGCGGCTTTTCACAGGAGGAAGCGAATGCAGTACCGTCAGCTTGGCGACACCGATCTCATTGTCTCCCGCATCTGTTTCGGATGCTGGCAGCTGTCTCCCCGGTTCTGGGGAGACGTGGACCTGGAGCCCTGGAGGGCGGCCATACGTGCAGCCCTTGACTGCGGAGTGAACTTCATAGACACGGCTGACGCATACGGGGACGGCTATGCTGAGACGGAGCTAGGGAATTTTCTGGCTGCAGAGAAGCTCAGGGACCGCTTCGTGCTGGCTACAAAGTTCTACTGGAACTTTGAGACGGAGGATCGCTACCCTGACACATCCTATGACTACATCCTGCGCGCCTGCGAGGCTTCCCTCAAGAGGCTGAAGACGGACCGCATAGATCTGTATCAGATCCACGCCTGGGATCCGCTGACCCGTCCGGAGGAGGTGGCCGCAGCACTCCACCGCCTGAAAAAAGAGGGCAAAGTCCGGTGGTTCGGCGTCAGCAACTTGAACGTGGAGCAGATGAGGGCTTACGGCCGGTACTTCGAGATCTCCTGCCTGCAGCCCCTGTACAATCTGCTGGACCGGCAGGTGGAGGGGGAGGAGCTCCCCTACTGTCAGACGGAGCGGATCGGCGTCATCACCTACTCCACGCTGGCGCGCGGCCTGCTCTCGGGCAAATACAGCAAGGATCACGTGTTCCAGGACTCTCGCGCGAACAATCCCCGCTTTCAGGGTGAGCGCTTCGCGCGCATTCTGGACCGCCTGGAGCAGGCGCGTCCCATCGCGGAGAGCTACGGGCTGGACATCCCACAGCTTGCCGTGCGCTGGGTCCTGACTCATCCGGCGGTGACATCCGCCATTGTGGGAGTCAAGGAGCCTTCGCACATCACGGGGGTCGCGCCCGCCGCTGACGGCGAGCTCTCACAAAAGGACTGGCATACCCTCGCCGGGATCGTGAGGGATACCTGACCTCTCCCGGAGTCGGCCAGCCTCCGTTCCCGTTCCGGGAACCCTGTTGCATACTGTTCGCGTTTCAGGAGTGACGAAAGAACTCGCCGGCGCGCTCCAGAGCTGCTGGCAGTGAGTGGTCTCAGGGACCGGATTGGAGGTTTGGCAATGGCAGGGAAGATAGCTCGAAAGATCGGCATTGGTGTCCTGCTCGCCGCGCTGGCGGCAGTGGGAGTGATTGCGGCCAATCAGGGCTCGGCGCTTGCGGAAGGATCCGCGGCTCCCGGCTTTTCTCTTCCGGATCAGGAAGGGAAGATCCACCGGCTTTCGGACTACCGCGGCAAGTGGGTGGCTCTGGCGTTCTATCCCGTAGATAAGACACCGGGCTGCACGCTGGAGAACCGCTCCATCTCAGCGGTTGACGCACAGCTGCGGGAGATGAACGCCAAGGTGTTCGCCATCAGTGTGCAGGACTCGGCCAGCAAGGCGTCCTTCTGCGAGGCCGAAGGACTCACCCATACCTTGCTGGCTGATACGGAGAAAGAGGTGTCCCGCGCCTACGGCGTTCTGGGCCCTGCAGGGGTCTCTAACCGTGTGACATTCATCGTGGATCCCTCCGGCAAGATAGCGAAGCGCTTCGACACCGTGAATGTGCGCTCTCACGGGGAGGATCTGGTGGTGGCCATCCGTGATCTCCAGGCGAGTGCCGCACCAGCCTACCGCCCGCGTACTGAGGGCATCGCGGAGCTAAAGCCTGGAGACAAGGCCCCCGACTTCAAGTTGAAGAACCTGACCGGCGAGGGAGAGGTCTCGCTTGCCGAAACGCTCAAGAAAAGCAGCACTAAGGCGGTGGCGCTGGTGTGGGTCTCGCACGCGTGCCCCGTCTCGCGGGATTACGAGAAGCGCATCAAGGATCTGGCGGCGGCCTATAAGAACAAGGGCGTGGTATTCCTCGCCGTGGACTCGAACTCCACCTATGGGGACGAGCCGATCATCCAGCACTTCAAGAAGGAGATCCCGGGCCTGCCCGTCCTTCGCGATCCCGGCAACCGGGTGGCGGACGCTTACGGGGCAAAGGTGACGCCCGAGGTTTTCCTCATCTGCCGGCAGGGAGTCATCCGTTACCATGGCGCTATTGACGACTCCCAGGACGTGGCCGGAGTCAAGAAGCATTTCCTGAAGTCCGCGCTGGATGAGCTTCTGGCGGGAAAGACGGTTTCCACTCCTTATCACAAGCCGTTCGGTTGCACCATCAAACGCGTGAAGGCTGAAGGATAGACACAGGCGGATCTCTCCGCCCATACAGATGAGCAATGCGCCCCCGGGCTGATGCCCGGGGGCGCAATCTCTTTTCGGGCAGGACGGCTGGTCAGGCGGCTCGGCGGACTGCTCCCCGCTCGGATAGCACCACCAGTTCGGACTCCGCCGAACCCGTCATTCGCACCGTAACCAGTCCGTTTTCAGGGAAGAGCTGCACGGTCCGGCCGGTGGATCCGCCCACATCCGAGGCCACAACCGGAATGCGCACATGTTTGAGATGGCGCAGCACAGCTTCGGCGTTGCGCGCGCCGATATCCATCGTGCCCCCTGCTCCGGAGCCGCTCCCGAAACTGAACACGTGCGCGCCACCGGCGATGGCTGAGACCAGACGGGTGCGGATGGCCCCTGCGCCAGTCATCTGGAGAATCAGAGCCGCCACCGCGGTATCGGCATACTTGCCGGGCGGCTCATCCTTGCGGGCCGCCGAGCTGTCGGGAAGGACCACGTGCGCCATCCCCGCCACCTTCGCGACCGGGTCATACAGGCAGAGACCGATGCACGATCCCAGTCCCAGCGCAACAAGCACGGCGCGGTCATCCGGGCGGCAGACCGCGATCTCCGCCATCTTCACGGGAATCTGCCGAACCACCTCAGGCCGCCTCCTTGATGCTGCCGAGCAGAGTGCCCACCGACGACTTCTCGGGGATATACAGGAACAGTCCCTGCAGCGGACCGCTGTCCTGACCGAACTCCGTCACAATGGAGATGGCTTCGCTGGAGGCTTCCACCGAACCCACCAGGATGGCGGTGACAATGGCATAGGCCATGTCCACGGCGAGCTGCGGGGGATGAGGCAGGAATGTGAGGCCCGTATGCTCCGAAAGGGAGTTCAGGTAAGACGATGTCAGGATGTTCCCCAGCTCCTGCAGCGCCGACGCCCCGAAGTCGTCTAGCTGCTGCGTGGTGCCTTCAGGAAGGCCGCTCAGCAGGTCCACCAGGCGCAGCGCCTCATCCTGCGGGCAGACAAACGCGGCATGACCGGGCGCGTCGCCGTCCACCTTCAGGTAGATCGCTGCGGCTAGATCCTCCGGCGCACCCACCAGATCCGTCACTTTCCCGGCCGGGACTCCATGAGCCCGCACCGCGCTGATCTCAAGTTGGACGCCCAGTAAGCACGCGATGGACTTCGCCGCATCGTGGACGGCATCGTCCGCCAGGGACTCCAAGCTTATGAGCTGCTTGCTGTTAAGTTGCGGTGCGTATTCCGCGCAAGTATCCATAGTTGTCGTGTGTCCGCGCCTCTCCGTCACATTTGAGCCGGGCGCAGAGGATCACACTGCGCCGTGCAGAATTTGCCACGAAAACGAACGATAACCATAGCATTCTTCCGGGAAGATGCCTGCTTAGCTGCCTCGATCCAGGCGAAGGGATAGGTAAGGCCCGGCGGGGCCGCCATGGTGGCGGCCCCGCCGGGAGAGGGAGGGTAAACACGTTTTAGATGAGATAAATCAGCTTCTGGATTCGAAGCGGTACTGCCCGGACCCGGCCTGGAACCGCACCCACCGTCCCGCGGCCTCGCCGGAGGCGATTCCCGGCACGCCCGGAACAAACGCGCCGTCCTTCCAGATGGTCTTCCCGTCTTCCAGCACCTCCGCCGATCCCTCGCCGGCCAGAGGCACCCAGACATCCGCCGTGGAGTTGGCGGGAATGGTGACCTCCAGGCGCACTGTGGAACCCTCACGCTCCCAGCTCGAAGACACCCTGCCGCGCACCGTGTCCACACTGGCCCGCGCGCTCTTCAGGTCGCCCATCAGGTGCGGCTTGATGTCGAAGCGGCCGAAGCCAGCCCCTTCCCAGGTGGGCACGATCCCCGCGATATCGCTGTAGAACCAGCCGCTGATGAACCCGAAGGCGGGATGGTTGTGCGAGTTCATCCCCCGGCCGGTCTCATATTTCCACAGCTCCCAGATGGTGGTGGCCCCCATCTCGATCATGTAGCCGTAGCTGGGGTAGTCCCTCTGGTTCATGATGGTGTAGGCGACGTCTGCGTGACCCTCGTCGCAGAGCACCTCGAACATGTAGCGCGCTCCCAGGAACCCTGTGCTCAGGTGCCCTTTGTGATTCACCATGATGTCGTGCACCAGGTTCTCCACCACACGGGCGTGCAGTTCCGGCGGCACGATCTTCAGGTACAGCGGCCAGACGTAGCTGTACTGGCTGCCGTTTCCATAGACTGCGGTCTCCCTGTTCAGGAAGCGCGTATTGAACGCCTCGGCGATCCGCGCGCTCAACTCGCGGAAGTAGCGCGCGTCATCCTTCCTGCCCAGCACCTCCGCAGCGTCGGCCACGATGTTCGACACCAGAATGAAGCTGCCCGTTGAGATCAGGTCCTTCGGGGTCTCCTCAACCCCCACCCAGTCGCCGTAGTTGTTGCGGGTGATGATGTAGTCCTGCGCTTCACGCTCCAGCATCTGCACGTAGCGCTTCATCCCGTCGTAGTGACGTTCCAGCAAGGTGCGGTCGCCCGTGTGGCGATACATGTCGCGGACGATGAAATGGTACGCCGCGGACCACATCGGATCGCCCGGATTCGTCCCCCAGATATGCGGAACGGTGTCCGGGATGCGCCCGTCCTCGCCCTGAGCGTCCGCGATATCCTGCAGGAACTTGTTATACGCGGCGGCGGCATCGAAGTTGTAAAGCCCCATGTCGGAGGTCATGCCGGCGTCGCCCATCCATCCCTGACGCTCGTCCCTCTGCGGGCAGTCCGTGGGGATGGAATGGAAATTCGTCCGGAATCCCCAGCAGGAGTTGCGGTGGATCTGGTTCAGCAGTTCATTGGAGCACTCGAACGTCCCCCGTGCGGGCATGTCCGTGTGCACCACGCGTCCCTTCAGTACGTCCCAGCCGGAGGGATGCCCCGGAAACCCTTCCAACTGCACGTAACGGAAGCCGTGATAGGTGAAGCGCGGCTCGTAGACCTCCGTGCCGGATCCGCGAGTAATGTAAGTGTCAGTGGCCTTGGCCGATCGCAGGTTCTCCTGATTCACCGTGCCGTCGGGATACAGCACCTCCGCGTGCTTCAGAGTGATCACGTTGCCCGCCGGACCGGCCACCGTCAACCGGCACCACCCGCTGAAGTTCTGGCCGAAGTCGAAGACCCAGCAGTCCTTCCCGGGTTTCATGCTCTTGAAAGTCAGGGTCTCCGTGACTCGGATGGGCTGGATGGTCTGGGCGGAGAGTTGCTGGGTGGGCCACTCGGGCGCAACGATGGCTTCCTCCCAGTTCGAGTCGTCGAAGCCGGGCTGGTCCCATCCATCCTGCTCCAGCCGGGCGTCGTAGGTCTCGCCGTGGTACAGAGAGTTGTCGAGGATGGGGCTCTGTCCGCGCTTCCACGTGCCGTCTGTGAACACGCTGGTACGGCTGCCGTCGTCGTGCTCGATGTTGATCTGCACGATCAGCACCGGCGAGCGTCCCCACCATCCCTTTCCCAGAATGGCGCCAGCGGCGTTCGGCCCGACGCGGAGCATATCTGTAACGTCGTAGGTGGAGTAATAGGCGCGCTTCTCGAAGTTCGTATACGCGGGATCCAGAACGTGGTCTCCCACCTTCTGTCCGTTCAGGTGCAGCTCATAGTAACCCAGGCCGCACACATACGCCCTGGCTCTGCGCACCGGCTTCGTCAGGGTAAACTCCTTGCGGAACAGCGGCGCAATACGCGACGGAGCGGTGGAACGGGTTATACCCTCGGTCAGGTTCTCCAGGCTCCACCCGTGCGCCTCGGTGCTGTCCAGCGCCGCGACTGGACGCCCGGCCGTGAGGATCTCTCCTGACGGCCCGGCCGCCTGCAGCTCCGCGAGCGCCAGCAGCTTCTGACCGTCCTGTCGTGTGTAAAGGCGGGTTGCTGTCAGGCGGACATAACGGGCGCGGACAGGCTCGAAACGGAACTCGACCGGCTTTTCCCCCGGATTGGGCTGGTCCTCGCCCGTCCGGTCCGCCACCACTGTGGACCGCCGGAAATCCGCGTCGTCGGACACCTCCACCCGGTAGCGCAGCGGAAAGCCAAAGCCGGGGGTATCTTCATTCCAGTTGTAGGGCCGGGCGGGGAACAGAGTGACTGCCGCAATTTCGCGGCTGTCGCCGAGGTCCACCTGCACCCATTTTTCGGTGTCCGCTTCGGCGGTAATATCGGAATGGTAGCCGTTGCCGCCGATGGGAGATGTGATCCATACGCCTTCCCATTCCGCTCTGTGCAGCAAGCCCGTTTCGAAGAACGCAGGATGTGACCACGGGCCTTCTTTTCCCTCGTCGTCCCAGACCTTTACCCTCCACCAGTAGCGCATCTGGCTGGCAAGGCGCAGGCCCTTGAGCGGAATGCTGAGAGACTGCGAGGATTCCACCTTGCCGGTGTCCAGCAGGGTGTTGCCAGCCTGAAGCGCTTCCGGACCGCCGGCAATCTGGATCTGGTAGGCAGATTGCCGGCGCCCCCTGCCATCCTGTGCGAATCGCCAGGAAAGACGCGGTTCTGCGGCGTCAATCCCCAGGGGGTTAGTGCGATGTTCGGTTGTCAGATCCACTGCTTCAGGAAGCGATGCGGCTTCGGCGGAGGTGCTGCAGGCCAGAAGCCCCAGGACGGCTGCGATGAAGATGCCCAGAGAAGGAGCGCTCACGGTGAGCAGCTGAGGGTCGGCCATTCGAAATGTCCTTTCGTGAAGTATCTCTCGGGGATGATACACCAGACACGCTCCTGTTTCCAGCCGTGACGCCGGGCGGCGCTTCTCGGCTATCATGGCGTTATGACCAGAGTGAAGATAACGGACAGCGTTGAGTTCGGTGGAGAGAGGCTGGCGGTCATCGGCGGCCCCTGCGTCATTGAGAGCCTGGATCTGTGCAGGACGGTGGCCGGCCGGCTGGTCGAGATCTGCGCCAGGCTTGACATCGGCTGCGTCTTCAAGGCCAGTTTTGACAAGGCGAACCGGACGTCGGTGGAGAGCTTCCGCGGGCCGGGAATCGAGAAAGGTCTGGAGATTCTTGCGCAGATCCGGACGGAGTTCGGCGTGCCCGTGTTGACCGACGTGCACGAGACCTGGCAGGCCGATCCCGCCGGGCAGACCGTGGATATCCTCCAGATCCCCGCTTTCCTTTGCCGCCAGACCGACCTGCTGCTGGCCTGCGGACGCACCGGCAAGACGGTGAACGTCAAGAAGGGGCAGTTCGTGGCGCCGCACGATATGGTGAACGCCGTGCGCAAGATCGAATCCACAGGCAACCAGCGTATTCTCCTCAGCGAGCGCGGCTCCAGCTTTGGTTACAACCAGCTGGTGGCCGATATGACATCCATCCCCGTGATGCGCGAGACCGGATACCCCGTGGTCTTCGACGCTACCCACAGTGTGCAGCGGCCCGGAGGACTGGGCAATGCTTCGGGGGGAAATCGTCAGTTCATTCCCACACTGGTGAAGGCGGCGGTGGCGGCGGGCGCAGATGCTCTGTTTCTGGAGACCCACCCCGATCCGGACCGAGCTCTCTCTGATGCCGCGTCACAGCTTCCTCTCGACGAGCTGGAAGGATTGCTGAAAAGCGCCCTGCGTGTGTGGGAAGCGGTTCGCGGCGCCTGAATCACTCTCGACGGCGGTCGCGGTGTACCGGGTGGACCAGCAGACAGGTGATGACGGCGGCGATGGCATACAGCGAGGCCGAGACCGCCAGGGTGGCGGTCAGGACGATCAGCTCAGTGTTGTTGGCCAGCCAGGCCGTGCCGACCAGCAGGAGCAGCAGCAACGCAGCCGCCAGCACATATCCCAGGCTGTGTCCGCGCTGGATCGCAACTCCCAGCACACAGGCCGTGGCCGCCCCGATGGCCACTCCCAGAGCGACGTTAGCAAGCAGCCCGCCCGTGTCGGTCAGCCCGCCCCGTACTGCCAGAAGCACGGCCATCAGACCGTTCACTACCGCGCAGGCCAGAGCGGCGCGTGCGACCTCTCCTGCTGGACCCGACGCGGGGGCGTTCATTCCGGAGACACCTCCACGGCCCGGAGCGCCGCAGCGGTCTGCTCGGGAAGCGTGTCGTTGATGAACGCCCCGGCTCCGCTCTCCGAACCCGCCAGATACTTCAGCTTCTCCGGCGTCCGGTAGGGAGGATAGAACTCGATGTGGAAATGCCAGCCCGGATCGGGCTGTCCGTCCGTGGGTTCGGGGAACAGGTTCAGGATATACGGCAGCGAGAATCCCCAGAGTCCATCGTACTTCAGCAGGACGACTTTGAGGATCTCCGCAAGCGAAGATACCGCTTCCCTATCCAGCCGTCCCAGCCGGACTTCATGGTCGCGCGGAAGGATGTGCACCTCGTAGGGGTACCGGGCATAGAACGGGACGAAGGCGGCAAACTGCTCGTTCTCCCAGACGATCCTCCGGCCGTCCTCCAGCTCATCCCGCAAGATGTCGCACAGCATGCACGTGCCGTTCTCCCGGAGCCACATCTCGAAGTTCACCCGGCGATCCATCATTTTGGGCGGCACGTAGGGATAGGCGTAGATTTGCCCGTGCGGGTGCGAAAGCGTTACGCCGATCTCGCGGCCTTTGTTCTCGAAAAGATACACATAGTCCACGAAATCTAGCGCGCCCAGTTCCAGAAACCGGTCCTGCCACACCTGCACCAGCTTCCGGATCCGCCGCACTGGCATATCCGCCAGAGTGGCAGTGTGGTCGGGGGAGTACAGCACCACCTCGCAAACCCCCTGCGCCGGAGCTACTGGCGACCAGGGTGTGCCTTCTACCGCCGGTTCGGGAGGGGTGCGCTGCAGGGAAGGGAAACGGTTCTCGAAGACGACAATGTCATAGGTCTCGCGCGGGACCTCGGTGGGGAAGGCTCCGGGCCTGGTGGGACAGAGCGGGCAGAAATCGTCGGGCGGATGAAATGTGCGATCCTGGCGGTGGGTGGCCGTGATGACCCACTCGCCCAGCACGGGATGCCATCGAAGCTCGCTCACCGGCTTTCCTCCCCACTGGCTTCCTGGTCCCCGTTGTCTTGCTCTTCATCCTCGAACGTGTAGTAGATGATGCGCCGTCCGTCCGGCAGGCGATCTTCTTCTCTGGTCAAATCCGTCTGTCTCCCGCGCCTCGTTCTGGTGGGTGGGTCCCCGGACCGGCCGGGCCCCATCATCAGGAGAGTATACAGGCTTTTGCCGCCTTCGCAAGCGGGTGGTTGCTTGCAGCCTTTCGGGGCCAGAAGTCTGGCAAAAGTCAACCGGTTCTTTTGCCAGTTTGTGCTGTATAATAGGGGAAAGCAGGGCCGGTCTTGGGACTGTAAGCGTTCCACGGGATTCCGGCTCGTTTGACGGCAGGGCCGCAAGATGCCGCCTGGGAGGCGCGGCCCCCGGCCGTTGAGAACAGGAGGAGAGGAGAAGCCCCCACTGTATTTGCCGCTCTCCTTTCAACCTGCTAATAGTGCGCAATACCGGCGCCTTCCGGTGGCATTCTCACGGAAGAGACCTGGCAGCACAATCTGGAGCCGCTTTCTGCAGGGACGCCGTCATTACGCCACGTGCGTGGCCCGGAATGCCGAGCTGCGGCCCAAAAAGGGGACAGAGGGCCGCGGCCTCTTGCGGACCGTTCGTTGGAAAGGGATGACCAGATGACTATACCCGCCGAGTTCGACGGGAAGGCCGCGTTCGTGGGGCGGTGGCGCTCTGCGCGCGGAGGCGCAAAGGGCTGGCTGGAACGGAGCCCGGGAGTAGCCTTAGCGGCTTTATGTGCGTTGGCGATGATGGTGGCGTGTCCAGTCTCGGCCGCGCCGGGTGAAGATCCGTGGACGTTGCACCGTGACGCCCACACCAAGCTTACTGACGGGGTCACGGCGGCCCCGCTTCCTGGCGACTCCGCGTGGGTGACTCTGTACGGCGATTCCAGCATCCTCCCCCGCACCCGCTACAACCCCGGAGAGTTCAGCTTCTGGGGGATGAACGCCCCTATCGGGCTATCGCCCACCCGCACTCCGTCGCTGTACGTCAGGATGATCCAGGCGAACATTCGGGGAGTGCGCTACGACATGCTCTGGAATGCGGCGCAGTTCAATGGGCCGGACAGCATGCTCTTCGATGCGCTCGGGGTGGAATCCGACATCAACGCGTATGCCGCGGACGGATTCTCTGTGGTCGGAGTGGTGGGCTATACGCCCGCCTGGGCCAACGGTCTGAAGAACCGGGAGTATCCTCCGAACAACCCCATCGAGGGAGAGCTGATCCAGTTCAATAGCGACGAGGAGCAACTGAGCAAGTTTCCGGTCATCACCACACTGCAGAACATTTTCCCCGTGGTGGTCACTCCGGTGGAGTACACCACCGAGCGTGTGGAAGAGGAGATCATCACAACAAGCTTCTCCCGCGGGATGCAGCCGCGCTGCTCTCACAATCCCGTGGTCGTCGGGACGGAGACGGTCTGGGTGGACGAGAATGACGGGCGCGGCTGGGTACAGTGGACCCGGGTGGATAATCTGATCTACTCACCGGACGGCGCCGAGCATTACGAGTTCGACCGCTCCGGGCGCGTGAAGTTCCGGAACAACGAGTACTACTACTATCACGGCAAGACCCCCGCGTTTAACTCGCGTGTCAAGATCAGTTACGACGTCATCACTTCCCTCTACAAACAGGGAGTGGACTATGTGATCAGTCCGCTGGATGGCAAGATCATCAGAGTCAAGGGCGACATCAGCGGATACATCCCCGAGGAGGAGTTCGAGTCTGCCCCCCTGGACGGGCGCTGGTCATGGATGAACGAGCCGTCTTCCTGGGATGTGGGGCAGACCACAGCGGGAATGCTTGCGGCGACGTCCTCGAACGGCACGAACACCATCGGGCATTTCCTCCATCAGGACTTCACCGGAGACGGCGACTTCTCCGTCTACCTGCGCGTCAACAAGATGACGAACGGACAGTGTGGTATCGCGGTTTACCAGGATGCCAACAACTGGTTCCGTTATTGCGTGACGTCCAGCGCCGGCCGCCCGTATCTGGTCAGTTCCACGAACGGGACGGTGACGTCTTTTGGGGGAGGCGGAGAGCTGGGTTTCTTGATCAATCCGCCGTGCTGGGTGGTGGTGCGCAAGAGCGGGAATACCTTCACGGTGTTCACCTCCTCCAACAACCCGGAAGCTCCTGACGGCGGCTTCCACAAGACCTACACCTTCTCACGGACATTCCAGTTTCCGCTCAAGGTCGGGATCTCCTTCGCGGGGGCTTCTCAAGTGGAGCTGGACAAGTTCTGGGTGAAACTGCCCTCCATCCCGGCGGGCGGTCAGGTCCGGGTGTTCTACAACTACATGAACACCAAACCGTTCACCGACTTTCTCAAACGCTGGGTGGGGCACTTCAAGGATCGTGTGAAGTTCTGGGAGGTCTGGAACGAGCCGGATCAGGGATGGGTCTGGCAGGGCGGAACGGAGCTGTATTCCGTGTTGCTGCGGGACGCTTATCAGGCCATCAAAGAGGCAGACCCGGATGCCCGCGTGTTGAACGGCGGGTTCGCCGACAGTGCCACAGGCAGGATGTCCATCATCTACAACACCATCGGGAAGGAGTTCTTCGACTTCGCCGCGTGGCACCCTTACAACTTCCGCAACCTGCCGCCGGATTCGTACAACTGGGGACCCGGTAACTCGAACGGCCTCGGGCGCGCGGCGATGATCGCGGCCGGTGATGAAGACAAGATGGTGTTCTTCGGCGAGCTGGGAACCACCAGCGCTGTTGCCGCCGCGGGTGGTGGTTTGAACGACTGGAAGCAGGCGGAATACGGCATGCGTCAGTTCCTCTGGGCGCGCAGGCTCGGCTATCCGCGGGCGGTCCAGTGGTACCCGGCTGTGGACGAGGCGCCCGTGGGGCAGGGTGAGGACAGTATCTGGCGCGAGCACTCGGGGATCTTCTACTATGGATCCGGGCTGCCCAAACCGGTCTACTGGATCACCGCCTCGGCCGCAAAGAACAAGGGTGTGCTGCTGGATTTGGCCACCTATGACACCGCCGGCAACCGCATCCCCCAGGACGGCATGTTCGATCTGACCCGCGCCACGGTGGGAGTATATGACCGCTCGAAGGTGGCCGCCGTACGCGTTTATACATCGCGGACAGCGACCGACCCATCCTGCCGGCCTCCGCTCGTTGCGGCACGGCATATTGGTCAGGCCGGTGCGGCTCCCTTCGCGGTGACGGTGAACACCGGTTCGTCCTCTCTGCTACACGAGCAGTGGACGGCGACTGCGGTGTCTCCCACGGAGTTCCAGGTGACAGCGTCCGCCTCCGGGCCACAGGGAACCGCGACCGTAGGTGTGCCCTTTGTGTCGGACAACGGAGTGGTTCAGTTCACCATTCCTGCAGTCTCGAAGCCGTATGTTGCGGGTGACCGCTTCGAGTTCGAGACGTTTGCGGGCGATGGCTTTGAGCTGGCCGGGGAATGGACGAACGACGGCAGCGTCCAGGGTCCCGGGATCATCGAGATCCCGCTGGCGCAGGGGACCCGCGGCCGCTACGTCTCTATTCAGTTCGTCAAGGCTCCCTCCACCCGCTACATCAAAGTGGATGAGGTCGCAGTCTTCGATACAGCCAATACCAATGTCGCGGCCGGCAAGCTGTATATCGTGGATGGCTACCAGAAGATGTTCGACTCGGACGGGGTTGAGTTGCACCTGTCGGAGATCGCACAGCTTCCTGACGGCACGCGTGTGGACGTCACGGGTAAGGTGCTGCACTTCAAGCAGGGTTCCATCGGCTACTTGCAGGAGCCGGACCGGTCCTCTGGGCTGCGCATTGACGGCAATCTGAGTGCCATTCCAAGGGACAGCCTGGTCAACGTCTCCGGTCTGATGAGCACAACTTCCGGAGGCGAGCGGCGCATTCTGGTGGACCAGATCTCAATCGTGGGCACGGCATCGCCCGTCCCGCTAGCCGCGAACAACCGTGACCTGAAGTCCCCGATGATGAACGGGCTTTACGTCCGCGCATACGGGCGAGTGAAGCCCGGCTCCATTACCACGTTCACGTATGTAATCACCGATGGATCGGACGATGATGGCATACTGATCTCCACGCCGGAGATGCCGGATCTCCAGCCCGGCCAGTTCGTGACGGTGACCGGAGCGGCCGGCTTCAACAACCGGCGCGTGATCTACGAGCGCTGGCCGCGGTCGCCGTAGACCCGGTCCACAAGCTGCATCTTCTCGATTCGGGGCCCGTTGCGGATGCGGCGGGCCCTTTTCTCTGGGTGCATTGTCAACAGTGGGTGCTGAAATGTGAATGGGAACTGATCCTGCTCATCCGATGTTTCAGCAAGTGAGCAGGACGACATCCTGCCCTGTAATGAGAAGGATCGGGAACTGATGAAGACCGTTGACATAATCGCTGCAGTCCTTCTGGTTGTCGGAGGGCTAAACTGGGGTCTGGTGGGGCTGTTTGGCCTCGATGTGGTTGCCGCGTTATTTGGGGAGATGAGCTTTGCTTCCCGCGCCGTGTATGTGCTGGTCGGCCTGGCCGGCCTGTATCAGGCGATAGGTCTGAAGGGGATTCAGGAGCGCTGGGGCGTTACCGCCCATGCTCGCACGTAACTGTAAAGCTTGCCTGAGAAGCCCTGACCACCGGGAGGCGGATGATGCAAAATCATCCGCCTCCCTTATTTTGCGTCGCTGAGGGCGTCCAGAATCGCCTCCCGGGACGTATCCACCACCGTAACGTGGTCCGCCTCCGGCAGCTCCACGCGGGAGATGGCCGGGGAGATTTCCGCCAGACGCCGGGACATCCCCGGCGGAATGATGTCATCCCTCGCCCCGTGGACGATCAGCACTTCCGGAGGACGCTGCCGGTCCACGATCTTGGCCAGGAGCGACCGGTTGTCGTAGCGATGCCGCAGCAGAAGACACAGCGGCCATCCCACACGCCTGCGGGCGAGGTCCATCGAGGAAGTGAAAGGCGCAAGCAGTATGACCTGCTGCAGATCCCGGTCCGAGGCGAGCAGGAGCGCCGCCGCGCTCCCCAGTGAGTGCCCTATCGCCACCGTCCGGCGCTCCAGCTCCTGTTCCGGCACTTCCAGGCGCTCCGCCAGAGCCCGGAAGGCCTCCCGCGAAGCGAGCTCAATGCTTTCCGGCGACGGCTCTCCCTCGCCCCGGCCGTAGCCGGGATACTCCACCATCAGCAGATGGAATCCCCGCTCGCGCAGGTAGCCTGCAGCCTCCGGCCAGTCCAGCGCCGAGGAGGCGTTCCCGTGGAACAGCACGGCCACCCGGATGCCCTTGCTGCCGGCGCTGCCGGTGGGCAGGGCCAGATAAGACTCCTGCCGCAGCCTCTCCCTGCGTGGTCCTTCGATGGTGTACTGGAGGGCCTCCACTCCGGCCGGTAGCTCGTCGCGGACGGCGATGCGGCTGGGAAGGGGATGGTAGATCAGGGCTTCCTGAAAAGCATAAAGCAACCAGACGAAGGCGCCCGCCAGCGCCGCAGCAAGCAGAATGCCGCCCATCGCGCGGCGCCCTCCCTTACTCATAGCGCAGGGCCGTGATGGGATCCACATAGGCTGCCCGCACTGCCGGATACAGCCCGAAGATAACCCCCACGGCGCACGCTACGAACAGGCTCAGCAGGATGGCCTGCACACTGACCACCGTGGTCCATCCCGCGTATTGCGAGATTGCGGCAGCCCCTCCCACACCGAGCGCCACGCCGATGAGTCCGCCCAGCACGGTGATGACCAGCGCCTCCAGCAGGAACTGACGGAGCACGTCGCCTCGTGTGGCTCCCACGCACCGGCGGATGCCGATCTCGCGGGTGCGTTGCGTGACGGTGGCCAGCATAATGTTCATGATGCCGATGCCGCCCACCACCAGAGAGATGCCCGCGATCGCCCCCATCACGATGTTGAACACCCGCTGCGTTTCCTGGCTCTGCCGGATCAGCTCCGCCGGCACTTCGATGGTGTAGTCGTCCACCCCTCGATGCCTGCGCTTCAGCATCCGGTCCAAGATCTGGGCGGTCTCCGGCGCGGCTGCCTCCGAGCCGGACTGGATGATGATGGCGCTCACCGGACTGACTTCCAGAGCCTGTTTTGCGGTCATAGCCCTCAGGCTCTGCACCACCGCCCGCAAGTTGGAGGGGACGGGCTGCTCGGAATACATCAGGAAGGTGCGGATGGAGACGGTTATCGGGATATAGATGTCAAAATTCTGGTCCGGGATCTCCACAACGGTCTTGGAGGGGATGACCTTTTCAGCGATCGCTCCCACTACCGTGAAAGGGATGCCTGAAAGCTTGATGGTCTTGCCGATCGGATCCTCGAAACCGAAAAGTCTGCGCCGGATTCCCGATCCCAGCACGCAGACGCGCGCCGCCTTTTGCTCGTCCTCCTCCGTCAGGAAGCGCCCGCGGGCGATCTCGGTGCGCGTGACCTCCGGGAGTCCCGGGGAGGCTCCCAGAACGCGTACGGAAACGGGCGCGCCTTCCACTCCCAGCTCCGCCTGCACCTGCCTCACTGCCACCACGCGCGTGGCGTACTGCAGAGTCTGACGCGCCGCCAGCGCGTCGCCGTAGTTCAGCCCGTAGGGGGACTTCTCCTGAGCCTTCTCCAGAGCCGCTCCGGCCAGCGGCTTGCGCATTACGCGCACCACGTCCACGCCCAGCAGCCGGAGCTGTTCCATCGCCTCCCTGCGTGCTCCCTCGCCGATGGAGACCATCGCGATGACGGCCGCCACCCCGAAGATGACCCCCAGCATCGTGAGGAACGAGCGCAGCTTGTGCGCCAGCAGTTCCTGCAACCCGCTGAGAATGGACTGCCAGACGCTCACGTCTTCAGCTTTTCGCCTTCGAGGGGGCGGGCACGGGAAGCGCCGCCGGCTTCTCTTCCTGCCGGGGAGCGGGCTGTTGACGCGTGGGATCCTTCAGTGCAACCACCTCGCCCCCGTTCAGACCTTTGCGGATGGACACGAACGTCTCGTTCCGCTTTCCCGTCTCCACCTCCCTTGCCACGAACGTAGCTCCCCGCTTTACGTAGACCAGTCTCTTCCCCTCTTTTTCGAAAACAGCCTCGATGGGAACATACACCGTGTCCGTCACGCGGTCTGAGATGATCTCCACGTTGGCCGTCATTCCCGGCCGGATGGGGGAAATTCCCGAAGTGTTGATCTTGATGGTCACCTCGAAGTTCTTGCGGCCGGGCGTCCCGGATGTCTCCCAGGGCGAAGCCTCGGTGGCCAGGCTGGAGATCTCCCGCACCACTCCGGTATAGGTCTTGCCGGGCAGGGCATCCAGGGTGAGGCGCACGCTCTGCCCCACCTTCACCCGCGCAATGTCCGCCTCTTCCACCTGAGCCTTCACCAGCATGCTGGAGAGATCCGGCAGTTGCAGGATCTGCTGGCGCGGGTAGACAGAGTCACCCTCCTTGAACTTGCGCCTTCCGTCCGCGGTCCAGGTCTTCTGGATGACCACAAGGCCTCCCTTCGGAGCAAGGATGCGGCTCTTCTGCAGACGTCCCTCCGCTTCCTGAAGGCGCATCCGGGCCATCTGAGCGGAGAACTCCACGTTGCGCACGTCCGCCTGCTTCTGACTCTCCCGGCTTTCCACCTCCTTGCGCTTCAGGGCAAGCGCTTTCTCTTGCTTGGTGACGTTGAACTGCTTGCTTCGGACGTCAATCTCGGCCACCTCCACTTCCGACTGCGGGATCAGGCGGTCCGATGCAAGGCGCTTCTTCTTCTCCAGCTGGGCCTGAGCCCGTTCCAGCTCGGCGCGGTCGAAGTTCAACTGGGCTTCCTGCTGCTCCACCTCCGTGCGGTTGGACTCTTTCTGGATCTCGAACTCCAGCTTGGCCTTCTCCACCTGCGCCACGGCGTTGTTGTACTCCAGCGTGGCTGTCCGCACCGCCTCGCGCAGGGGTGTGTCGTCGAACTGGACCAGCAGCTCGCCCGGGGAGACCGTCCGCCCCTCCGGCACCAGGTAGATGATCTTGCCCTCGATCTCCGAGGACACCAGCACGCTGTTCTCAGCCTCGACGCTGCCCAGCTGCTTGACGCTTACCACCAGATCTCCGCGCCGCGCCTGAGCCGTCGGGATGAAGAGTTCCTTCTTCTCCTTCGGGAACCAGCGTGCCCACTGTGCCGGGAGCACCTTCGTCCCGCCCCATACTGCGGCCGCGATGAGGATGAGGATGATCAGCGGCCTCACCAGACGCCGCAAGGGGATGCGCCGCAGGAGCGTCTTTCTCTCTTCTGCAATCTCCATAATCCGCCCTAACCGCCCAGACGTTCGGCCAGATCCCGTCCCACGGCCCGCTCCAGGGCGATCTGAGCCAGAAAGTAGTCTATCTCCGCCGAAAGCAGACTGCTGCGGGTCTGGGTGAGGGCCACCTGCGCCTCCAGGATATCGCGGTTGGTCACCAGACCCTCCTCCACCATCCGGCGCGCAAGCTCCAGGTTGTCCTGCGCCACCTTCAGGTTGGCGGAATAGATGTCTAGTGTAGCGGCCACCGCTTCCAGCCTGCGCACCGCCGAAAGCACCTCATTGGTGATGCGCTCCCGCAGGTAGGCTTCTTCCACTTTCAGTTGCTCCAGGCTGCGGCGGGATGTCTCCTTGCGCTCACGGCGGCTGACGGCCCCGAGCGGCAGTGAGTACTCAAGCCCGCCCGCCCAGTAGCTCTGCGACTGGAAGTCGCCGCCTCCCGCCAGTCCCAGTCCGGCCCGAGTGTAGGAAGCCACAACGTCCAGTGATGGCCGCAGGTCGTCGCCGGCCACCCGGTAGTCCAGCTCCTGACGGCGGATGGCGATCTGTTGCGCTTTCAGATCCCGGCGGTTCGCCAGCGCTTCTTCCACCAGCTTCTGTGAGTCCAGCTCAGCGCGCTCCGCAGATGCCGTGTCCACCAGCTCCGTTTCTTGCCCCACGGGGAGGCCCATTGCGAGGAGCAGCGCGTCCAGGGCGTCCCGGTAGGCGCGCTGTCGCTCGATCAATGCGTCGCGGCTCTGCGCCAGCCGGATCTCCGCGCGGGAAAGCTCTATCTCCGCCACCAGACCCTCTTCCAGCCTCCTGCGCGCCATCCGCACCGTCTCCTGCGCGATCTCCACATCCGCCTCGCTCACTTTGATGAGATCCCGGGCGCGCACTGCGTTCAAGTAAGCTCGCACTGTCGCTTCGGCGGTCTCCTGGCGCGCCAGCCAGAACGTATTGTCCTGCACGGCCAGCGCCAGTTCCGCGGACACGATGCTAACATTCGTGGATGAGAGGCCGCCGCTCTGGCGCGAAAGGGGGCGCCGGTACTGCAACCTCAGATTGGATGTGGCTCCGCTGGTGGCCGCAGGCACCAGGGAAGCCGAGAGGGCGTCCCCGGCCCGGCTCTGCCACTCCACCCGGGCGCCCGCTGCGGCTGCGGTCTCTCCCGACCCGCCACCCACGGACGCCTGACTGATTCCGGCGAAGACCGATGTGTCCACCAGGTCCCGCGCGGACGCCAGCCCGGAGACCGCCGCCAGATAGGAAACTCGCGCCTGCTTCAACTGCGGGTTGTTCTGCAGGCTGATCCGGACGGCGTCGCGAAGCGTCAGGCTGGCGGGGACGCGCTCAGACTCAGATGGTGGAGACGCAGATGCGGGCGAGGCGGCCGTAGACTGTTGAGCCGGCGCGGGGCCGGCGGCTGCCGGAACGAACAATCCCGCGAGGATCACCGCGAAAAGCCATCGGACAATCAGCAAGACGCCTCACCCCCGTAACCAGGGAACACTGCGAATCTCCTCCGGATAGTAGCTTTCCCCGCCGGATGTCCTGCTCCCTGCTTGCTCTTCCAGTGACAGGCGAAAGGGCGGGACGTCGCCCGGTAGCGCCCCGCCCTTTCGGGTCAATCCCATAGCTTTGCCAGTCTCGCGGGTTACTGCCCCATCTTGAACGTGTGCATTCCCTGGGGCATATGGCAAAGCCCGCACTTCACCCCGTCCGGCACCTTGGGATGCTCCGGCTTGGCCACCGCGTCGGCGTGGCAGTCCATACAGAGGGCGTTGTGGGGCTTCTTCAGCATTGCCACATTCTCCGAGCCCTTGCCATGGACCTCGTGGCAGGTGGTGCAGCCCACCTGGCTGGTGGCGTGCTTGGAGAGCAACCACTCGTTGTACTGCTGATTCATGCCAGGGCCCTTCACCTCCGCCAGCTTCAGGTATTCCTTCAGATCGTCTCCCCATTTCATCCCTACGGGATGCTTGAAGTTCGGATCTTTGACGCTGGTCCCTTCGGAGTGGCACCGGCCGCAAATCATGGCCTGCTTGTCGAATGGCAGGGTGGAGATCTGCCCGATCTTGGTCTTGTCGCCCGTGGTGGCGTGGGCGCTGCCCGGTCCGTGGCAGGCTTCGCACTGAACGCCCGCCTCGTTGTAAGTCTTCTTCGTAGGGTCGTAGCCGGTCACGTGGCAGGGGACGCACTGGGTCATAGCGTCCACCACCTGAAGCGGTTTCCAGCGCTTCTCGTTCACAAACCACTTGCCCGGCAGGGTCTTGCCGTCCTTGCCGATGTAGGCCTGCGAGCGCTTCCCGACGCCCAGCACCATGTGGATGTCCTCTTTGTTCACCGGGCAGTCGTCGCCGAAATCGGCCACGATGGCTCCCTTCTCCGAGGCCATCAGGAGGGCTTTGGGATGCGCTGTCTTTTCGAACGCCTCCACCAGCTCCTTGTTCGTCACCTTGTGGCAGACGATACACAGTTTGGAGCCGGAGTATGTGGCATCCGCGGGCGGCTGAGCCACCGCAATATGCGTCACCGTCAACACTGCGGCGGCAACTGCCAGTGTGGCCGCCCCGCCGATGAGTGCGTTCTTCCGTGGCTTGCTCATCTCTACAGACCCCTTCACGCCGGGCCGGGACCCGGTCTCGCGTCAAACCTGACTTCAGAATACCTCACCCGTTAGACCCCGCTCAATGGACCTTTGGTACGGTCCGCCCCGGCGGAGCCTTTCACTCCCTCAGAAACTGACTGCCCGCAGCCAGTCATGCAGCAGGAACCAGAGCCGCCCGATCAGAAGCGACATCCTGGCCATCACCGTGGCCCCGAACATCGCTCCGAAGCCCAGCATCAGCATCCACCGGCCGATCTGCGCCGCCCTTGCCGCCCTTTTGTGCTTCTCATAGTCGAAGCTGAAGAAGAAATAGCTCATCACCGTGAGCAGCACGAACAGGAAGATGGCGTTGTTCACGGCGGCCGATACTGTCAGTCCCGGGCTGTCTCCCACCGGTGCGTGCGGGATGACGGGCTTCAGGCTGGCGGCGATCTTGGGGAAGTTGGCGCCGGCGAAGTCCTGGAACATCCAGCCCACCGCCAGGCCCATCACCGCTCCGAACGCCAGCCGGCTGATCCAGTTGTGCTTCTGAGAATACACGAAGTAGAACATCGCCCCGCCGGTCAGCGCAAACGCCCACCACCAGCGCCCCTCGTTCCACATCGGCACCCACCATTTGGGGATGAGGATCTCGCTGACCACCAGGAACAATCCATAGCCTACCGCCAACCCCAGATAGAAGTGCTCGAACAGGCGGTAGACCACATTCTCGCGATACAGAAACGTGTAGATGGCCAGGGTGCAGATGGCTCCGGACCAGACCACCGTCCGCTGGACCGCTTCCTGGTTCGAGAAGAACTGCTGCAGCGCTTCGTTCATCGCCCGGAACCTCCAGCGCGCCGGGACGCGAAATAGCCGATGTTCGCCAGCACGATGAGGAAGATCATCAGGAGCTCCGCCAGCGAAAGCGAGTTGGACCAGCGCACGCCGCTGCGCGGGTCGTTCAGCAGCGTCTCATACTGCGCGCCGCCCACCAGTCCGGGCAGCATGCCGACCAGCTGCTTGGCGTCCAGCGGATCATATCCCTGCGCCACCATGACCGCCGTCGGCGCGTAGGCGATGGGCGTCCCGTACACTGCCTGGATGAAAGCTACCCACAGCATGATGTTGCCCACTGGCGTGATGTGGCAGACGAAGCCGATGTCGTCAATATCTTTCACGCCCTTCATGACGGGCAGCTCCGAGAGGGGCGTGCCGCGGTAGTCCTGGCGCACCGTGCCCGGGATATCCTTGGCCATGGACTTCAGAAAGGCCACCATCGGCACGGCCTTCCAGCCCCAGTTGACCCAGTCTCTGCCGTACACCTTGCCATATTCCGGCGCAAGGCGCTCCGCGGTGTTCTGCATCAGCGTGGTGGTCTGGGGCGCCCACGGCAGGATGGCGAAGGGCACGTTGTTGCGGAAAAGGTGACGCATCAGAGCTTCCGTCTGTGGCAGGCTCTCGGCAAGCGTTCCCGCGCCCCAGTCTCCGGAAAGGATGGCCAGCTTCCCCTTCGGGATGGACTCCACCGCGTCGTAGACTCCCCGCACCTCCGGAGTGATGGCCGTCGGCAGTTTGAACGGGACGAACATCGGCAAAGCGATGACCGCCACCAGCAGGACATACATCACCCGGCGGTCTATGCGTTGCATCCGTTCGAAGACGGTCACCGGGTCAGACCTCCTTCTCGAAGTAGCTGCCGCGCTCCAGCGACAGCCAGATCCTTAGACCCATCGCCAGCGCTCCCACGGCGATCCCGAACTCGATGCCCCGTTGCGCCGCCGCGTTTGGCTTCCAGAGGATCCACTGACTGATGTTCTCCAGCCGGAGGTTATAGAGGAACCCCCAATCGGGCTGGATCCAGCTGGTCAGCCAGATGCCCACAGGCACCTGCCCCAGCATCACCAGAAACGCCGCGCCCATCATAATGGTCGCTTCCACGCTGCGGATGCGGAACGCGCGGTAGGCGGCGGAGATGATGAAGAACGCGATGAGCGAGAACATGGCGGCGTCCAGCGAGAACAGCCAGCCGTCCGTCGCGATCCTCCACAACCCCTGCCAGACCGGGCTTTTCTGCCCTGCTCCGAAACGCTGGAAGAACCCGATGACGGCCATCACGATGACGCCGACGAAGAAGAAGACGCTGAAGCCCCAGTTCTTCCGCGCCTGCAGGATGTTCTTGCCGTGGATGTGCACCAGGTTGGTCAGCCCCAGCGCGAACGTAAAGCCTGCGATGACCTGCCAGGCGTTTGTCAGGCCCTGCATATACGGGGAGAGGAAGTTCTGGTCCGGGTCCAGTCCCGCGTAGAGGAGCTCGAACACTTTTTTCCCGAACGCTCCTTTGGAGAGCAGGAACGGCTCGGCGGAAGAGCGGGGCGCGATCAGGAACTCCAGGCTGAAGTAAAGCCCTCCTATGAACGTCACCACCGCGATGAGCGGCTTCCGCGCCCGGCGCGGCACGAACGTCAGCCCGAAGATGAACAGCGCTCCCGTGACCAGCGCTCCCAGGATGAAGAGCGTCTTTTCGGGATTATCCGTATGCGGTTCCCAGAACGAAGCCATCCCTACTTGCCCACCTTGAACCATTCCAGCACAATGGAGCCCGCAGGGACCCACGGCGAGATGCTGACTCCTATGACGCCGGCAATGAGCGCGGCGATGATGACCAGCTTGCCCAGGTCCTGTCCCACCAGGCTGCCCAGAAGCGTCGGTTCCTTGGAGAGGTAAGCGCTTCCCGCGTAATACTCGTCCCCGATGATGCAGTAGTCGCACGCTGCGATGAAGAACGGGAGCTGTGTGATCTGCGGAGTCCCCGCTACCTGGATGGCGCCCACATGGTGCCCCGTCTCCGCCAGGATCAGCGCCTCCGCGAAGAAGCTCCCGAAGTAGAAGCAGCTAGCCACCCTCTCCCGCGACATCAACCCGATGGACGCCGAAGCATATGCGAACTGCTGATCCGAAAGGAACTTGATGTCGTCCTGCTCGTACAGCTCGGGCGCTCCCTCCCGGGCATATGCTTCCCGCGCCACGTCCTGGGCGATGGTGTAGAGAACAGCATCCGCCAGAGCCACCATCACCCGGGTCCGGAACTTCGCCGCCAGCTTGATGATGTGCGACAGGATGGACAGCGACTGCAGACCCACAATGTCCAGCCCCTGAATGCCGGGGGAGTAGAATATGGGCCGGCCCATCTCCGTTGCGCGGCCGACGGCCTCGTCAATGGCCGAAAGACCGGGGATCCTGCGGATGTAGAGTTCCCTGCCGCGCCTTGCGCTGAGGATCTTCCACAGGATGAAGAAGACGATCACGCCTTCGAACACCAGGACGGGCAGCGTTGCGTGGCTCAACGGCTCGCCTCCTTCTGCGCGTCCCGGAGCTCTTCGATGCGGTCTATCATCAGCTCGATGCCTCCCGGGTGATACAGCAGGCGGGCAAGCTTCTGTACCCCGCCCGCCCCGAGCGCCGGTCCCAGCACCGGCGTCGCCGCCACCAGCGCCTGCCCGGCCAGCCGCGAAAGGGGACGGTGCATCTCCAGCATCAGAATGGCGGGGGCGGACAGCCCCATCCCGACCACCCGGCGGGCCAGTGCATCCGCCATCTCAACGGCTTCCTCCCGGCTGAGCGGAGCGGTCAGGTCAATCACTCCCCTGCCTCCGCTGCCCGCGCCCGCAGACGCCTTACTGCCTCGATCACCTGCTCTCGCTCCGGCCCGAACCGCAGGAACACGCCGCGGAACGCCTCCAGCCGTGAAGGTTTGCTCAGCGGCGACAGCTTCACTCCCTCTTCCGACAGCCAGACCGAACGCACCCGCTCCCAGGGGATCTCCTGTCGGCTGAAAAGGCATGCCGCCGAGGCGGTGCGCCTGCGCAGTTCATAACGCACGGGAAACAGATAATCCCCGATGGCCGCTGCAAGCAGCCCGGCCGCGAACAGTCCTGCCAGAGGGGATCCAAGCATCCGGGCTCCGGCGAAGCCGGTCAACAGCAGACATGGGATCACGAGCAGAAGCATCCGGGGGCGCTCGCGCAAGCGATGGATCGTCCAGGTGAGGACGACGGGATCGTTCACGTAGCTCTGGGCGCTCGTTGTCATCGGGCGTTTGTGAGGAGGGGGCGGCTCTTCCCTGTTCGCCTTATTCAGCGGGGGTGGGGGCGAATTCCTCTCTGTGGCCATCCGTCCGGCAATAGTTTTCGCTGGCAGTTTGCAGCGGAGCACAAAGGCCGTTCAAGGAGTTGAAAGGGTAAGGTGGCTTCCTCTCAGATGCGTTCCGGGCTTTCGACCTTGCGCGCATCCCGCTTGCCGGGTGCGCCCGTTAGCTCCCGGACCCGCTCTGCCACCTGCTCCGCTGTCAGTCCCACTTCTCTGCGCTGCGCCTGCTGGGTATCGTGCTCCATGAACCGGTCCGGAACCCCCACGCGCCACACCCTGCACTCCGGGGCTTCCACAGACAACAACTCCAGCACCGCGCTGCCGAACCCTCCGGCTAAAGCGTTCTCCTCCAGCACCACCATCCTGCCGCACTTCCGGGCGGCTGCACAGAGGCGCTGCTCATCCAGCGGCTTCACGAAGCGTGCATCTATCACCTCGGCCGAAATGCCGCCGACGTGAAGCATATCCGCCACCTGCTCCGCTGTGATGACACTGCTCCCGCACGCCACCAGCGCCACATCCGAACCCTCGCGCAAAGTCCTTCCGCGCCCGATGGGTATGGGCCTTGGCTTGCGCTTCTCCCAGGGCCGTGGACATGATCCGCGCGGATACCGGATGGCGATCGGGCCGTCGTGCTGGACGGCGGTCAGCAGCATGTCCGCCAGTTCCTGCAGGTCGGATGGGGCCATGATCACGATTCCCGGCATCAGCCGCAGATATGAGAGGTCGAACACACCCTGATGGGTGGCCCCATCGTCTCCCACAAGGCCCGCCCGGTCCAGACAGAAGATGACAGGAAGATGCTGGATGCACACGTCATGCAGCACCTGGTCGAAGGCGCGCTGAAGGAACGTGGAATAGATGGCCACCACCGGCCGCAGTCCTGAGGCCGCCAGCCCGGCGGCGAAGGTCACCGCATGCTGCTCCGCGATCGCCACATCGTAGAACCGTTCTGGGAAGCGCTCTGCGAACGCGGCCAGTCCCGTGCCGTCCGGCATGGCGGCCGTGATGGCCACGATGCGCTCATCCGCCTCCGCCAGCTCCAGCAAGGTCTGGCTGAACCCGCTGGTCCAGGTGGGATTCCCGTTCTCCTTCTTCTGGAACTTGCCGCATCCGGTGTCGAACGGAGTGACTCCGTGGAACACCCGCGCGTCGTTCTCGGCATACTCCACTCCCTTGCCCTTGGTGGTCACCACGTGCACCAGGACAGGCTCCTTCATCTCGCGCACGGCGCGGAAAATCTCGATGAGCTCCTCCGTGTTGTGTCCGTCAATGGGCCCAAGGTACGTGAAGCCCAGGTTCTCGAAGACGGGCCCCTCGCCCGGTGACATCAGGTGAGCCATGCCCAGCTTCAGACCCTCGGCGGCGTGCTCGATGGCTTTGCGGCCCACTTTCAGATGCTGGATGAAATCCTTCGCCCTCTGCTCCAGGCTGTGAAGCAGCGGCTGGCTGCGCAGGCGGGCCAGATGATAAGAGAGTGCCCCCACCGCCTGCGCGATGGACATGGAGTTGTCGTTCAGGATGACCTTGATGTTGGCTTTCAGCTCGCCGGCGTGATTCAGCGCCTCCAGCGCCATCCCGGCCGTGAGAGCGGAATCGCCGATGACCGCCACCACCTCTTCATCGCTGCCCCGCAGGTCCCGCGCCTCGGCAAACCCCAGCGCAGCGGAGATGGACGTTCCCGCGTGCCCGGCCCCGAACACGTCGTAAGGACTCTCCTCGCGCCGCAGGAAGCCGGAGAGCCCTCCTCCCTGCCGGATAGTATGGAACTGATCGCGGCGGCCGGTGAGAAGCTTGTGCGGATAGGCCTGATGGCCTGTGTCAAAGATGATAATGTCTTTCGGGGCGTCCCAGACGGTGTGCAGGGCAATGGTCAGCTCCACAGTGCCCAGATTGCTGGCCAGGTGCCCGCCCGTCTTGCTGACCACGTTCAGGATGGTCTCCCGGATCTCGGCCGCAAGAATGCGCCGCTCCTGCGGCGTCAGGCCTTTCAGGTCGGCGGGGCTCTCAATGCGCTCCAGCACGCCCTTCATATCTTCAGTCAAGATGACAATTCTCCTTGAGCGGCCCTTCCGGCCAGCAGACGCTCCGCAACCAGGATGTCCTCCAGCCGGTCCAGATCCTCCCCGATCTCGGGATCCGGGCAGACAAGCGCACGCAGCTTTCCGCCGATGGCCCGCTCCGCCGCCCGCTCCACGGTGGGAATGTCCAGCGCTCCGGCCCAGAGCTTTTGCGCAACCAGGGCCCGGATCAGGGTGGATACCCCGATCATCGCGGCCAGGCGGAACGGCTGCTTGCGTACCTGATAGATCCCCTGAATCCTGTCCCTGTTCTGCAGCGCGAATCGCCTGTTTATCAGGACGGCGTTGCCGCCCGTGAACGTCCCTTCCCGCAACCGCAGATAGGTTCGCCTCAGACCCGGATAGCTGCGCTCGCAGTCCTCTTTCCGGATGACGGGATAGACGAAGTCTGCCTCCAGGGACAGGCCCTCCTCCACAAGCCTGCGGATGGCCGGGCCACTTGCCATCGGGATGTCAGAACTGGCTACAAGCACCATCTCCGCATCCTCACCGGCCGCTTCCATCCCTCGCATCAGGTTTTCCAGAAAGGTGCCACCCGGCGGGACGGTCACCTCGGCGTCACTCTGGAAAGCGCCGACCAGCACTCTGTTGCGGATGCAGCCCGAATCCCGCAGCGCGTCCAGCACCCGGTCTGCCATTCTCCGGCCTGCCACAGGAGCTTCAGCGCGCCAGTTGACATTGTATCTTGCTTTCAGATCATCGTCCGCCGGGGCCCCGGCCAGCACAACGCAGTCGAGCATCGGACCGGTCATGCCAGGACCTCTTCCGGTGTGGAGGAGGACACGGCATTCCAAACGTCACCAAAGCCGGAGGCCGCGCCTTCCGCCGCGTCCCGCGTGGGGAAGATGCCGAACACGGCGCTGCCGCTGCCGCACAACAACGCGGCTTCCGCTCCCGCCTCCAGCAGCCTCTGCTTCAGCCGGGCGATCTCCGGGTGACGCGAGAAGACGACGGGCTCGAAGCTGTTCCCCAGGGATGCCAGCAACGCGTCGCGGTCGTCTGACTGGAGCGCCCTGACGGTCCTGTCTGCATAATCGGTCGTTCCGCATGCGCCGGAGCGGTCGAGTTCCGCATAGGCCCACGCCGTTGAGACCCCGATGTCCGGGCGGACGATCAGAAAGTGCAGGGGGAGACAGGACGGGATCCCCCGCAGCCGCTCCCCTTTCCCTTCGCCCAGCGCAATCCGTCCGTTCAGAAAGAATGGGACGTCCGAACCCAGCTGTACGGCCAGGGCGGACAGCTCGCCCGCATAGCCGAAAAGCTCTGCCGCGCCCCGCAGCGCCGCCGCAGCGTTCGAGGACCCGCCACCCAGACCGGACTGCAAGGGAATCCGTTTCCGCAGACGGATCTCCAGGCCCTCACGGGTGCCGCATTCACGCCGGATCATCTCCGCCGCCCGCACCGCCAGATTGGCGTCTCCGTCCGGGGCGTCTCCCTCCTCCACGATCAGACGGATGCCCGGCTCGTCACCCGGGGTGAGATCGAGCTCATCGGCCAGGTCTATGCGGCAGAACACGGTGCGGATGTCGTGATACCCGTCGGGGCGAGGATGCCCGACATCCAGGGAGAGGTTGATTTTGGCGGGGGAGATGAGGGACAGAGTCATCGGGCCAGCAGACCTTTACCGCGGGCATTATACACGCCGGAGGCGATCCCCGTCCTGCCGGAAGGGCGCAGATGTCGCCTCATGCCGCTTGACCGGGTGGTTCACTCCCGCGAAATAAGCACGATCTCCGACACATCGCGCACAAGCACGCGAGGATAAAGGACGCCGCCGGAGCGGAAGCAGGAGCTGATCCCTGTCACCGCGACGTAAGCCCCCGCCTTGACGAACGACGGCAGAGCATCGGGGGATTCCACCCGGATGCCGGTCTGCCCGCCGGAGCTTATCCTCCCCGCGCCGTCATCCAGCAAAAAAGTGTTCCGGACTACCTGCCGCACCCGCCCGGCCGTGCGCACCAGCAGCCCGACATTGTTGGTGCCGGTCCCGCCTTGCACGCCGCTCTGGCCCGGTGTATCCCCGCCCCCGATGGAACGGTTGCTCATTGTCAGGGGTTTCAGCAAAGTGCCTGCCGAGAAGCTCTGGGACAACGGTTCGATGAAGCGCTCCCCGTCTGCGTTCACGCGGAGCCGGCCGGTCACCGCAGCGGCCAGTCCCACGCCGGGTGGGGTGGATGGCGTTTCCACGCGGATCCCACAGGCCCGGTCCGGTCTCTCGATGTAGAACGCGTTCCCCACGGCGGCCGTGGTGATCATCCCGCCGATCTCGACGGGGGTGCCCTCCGGCGCCTGTATCAGGCCGCCGCTGTCCGTCAGGGCGGGGTACTCATAGGCTCCGATGTCCACCACCCCTGCCGCGATGCGCGGGTTGCCGGTAAGGTCTTTGAGCGGCAACGACGGCGCATCGTTCCATCCCGTGTTGATGCAGGGGGAAGCCGGAAGAATGCCACAGCCGGTGCCGAACGCGGGGTCCGCAGAGATGTCACCAAGGCCGGAGGAAATGCCCCAGTACTGGTACAGGGAGTTGCCGTAGACGTCGTTATTCCTGGGCGTCACCAGTCCACCGTTCCCATAGATGCCGGCCGAGTTGAACGCGATGATGTTGTTGGAAAGCCACGCCCAGCTGTCAGCGCAATCCACACCGCCCCCGAACACCGTGCAGGTGTTGCCTTTCAGCGTGTTATTCGTAAGCCAGGCGATGCTCTGGTGTAGATGGACGCCGGGACCATAGGGTGCGGTATTGCCTTCAAGACAACAACCCGCGATCTCCACCACGGTCTGCCAGCCGCGGATGCCCCCTCCCGCCACGCCGGATATGTTGTTCTCTATACGGCAGCGGCGGATCACCGGCCACCCACCCTCCAAAAACATGCCGCCTCCGTCGCCAGAGACGGCGGCATTCTGGAAAACGGCGGCTTCCTCGATGATGGGCCGGGAGTCGGGACCGGAGCAGTGGATGCCGCCCCCGCGGTTGTCTGCGGAGTTGGCCCAGACCCAGCCCCCCTTTATCTCCGGCGAGCCGTTGCGAATGTAGATGCCACCACCTTCTGCGGCGCTGTTGTTCCCGACGCGCAGGTCGAGGAGCCGGGGGGAGGCATCCGTACAGTGGATGCCGCCTCCCATTGCCGCCCGTCCGCCCTGGATGATGAACCCCATCAGGAGGGTGGCGGAGTCTGCTCCCGGTTCCACCGTCACCACCGTCCCACCGTTACCGCCGTCCAGCACCGCCATCGGCGATGCCCGGACAGCCAATCCGCGCTTCAGGGTTATGCGTTCCTGATAGGTCCCGCCCAGGACGAACACAGAGTCGCCGAAGATGCACCTGCCCAGAGCAGCGCTCACCGTCCTAACGGCGTGAGCGGGGTCCGTGCCGCTGTTCGAGTCGCTGCCAGTCGTGGCGACATAGTAGGTGCGGCCCGGCCAGTACTCATCCGCGCCGATGTCCACTACGCCGTTCTTTCGCCCCTGCCCGTCAAGGTCCAGGGAGGGAAGATACGGGGCAGCGTTCGCGCCGGCATTGATGCACGGGGAAGAATCGCGCAGATGGAAGTCACCGTATGTTGGGGCGCCAAGCAGCGGATCGAGACCAATGTCTCCCACCCCCGGCGATAGTCCCTGATAGTCCTGGCCCGCATTGTCCCAGAGATTGTTGTTGTAGAGCTCGGGCAGCGCCCCGCCGGAGGCGAAGAGCCCAGAGGAGTTTCTGGCGATCAGATTGTTGTAGATGCGCGGGGCCGCCCCCTGAATGGCCACCGCTCCCCCGTCCGCGGCCGTGTTGCCGAAGATGGTGTTGTTGGTCAGCACGGTGTCCGAGCCCCACAGACGCACCGCTCCGCCTCTGGATTGAGCGGAACATTTCTCGAAGATGCATCCGGTGATTTTCGGGCCGCCGCCATCCGCGAAAACGGCTCCTCCGTCAATGTTTTGCGCCTGACAGGCCGTGAAGCGGCATCGTTCGATGACGGGGTAGCAATAGTCCTTCGCGTGAATCGCGCCTCCTCGATTGACTGCGATGTTGCTGTCGAAAACACAGCTCTGGATGGTTGGAGAGGCGGCCTGAAGGTAGATGGCGCCTCCCTCCGCCCCCCGGTTCTGGACGAATGAACAGTTCACGATGGTCGGGTCGCCCAGCGTGCAGTAGAGTCCTCCGCCGTAGGCCGTGTCACCGCGGGTAATCGTGAATCCGTCCAGCCGGGTAAACTGCGAGGCATCCGGCAGGATGGTGACGGCGGCGCCATTGCTCTGAGCGTCTATTGTGGACTGGTTGGTATCCGGCGCCGGACGGGGAAACGACGGACGCTCCGAAAGGAGGGTCTCCATGCCCGCAAAGCCGCCGAAAAGCGAGATGCCCGGCTTGATGCTGATGCGTTCGTTGTAGTGGATACCACTGCCGTCGCAGGCCACCCAGATCCGGTCGGGCGGCGCCGCTGCGTTGATCGCCGCCTGAATAGTCCGTTTCGCCGACGCCCAGGACTCTCCACTGTTCGCGTCGCTTGCTGACGGCGACTGGCTGACATGGATGATGCGGCTCCAGCATTCGTCCGCCCCGATATCCACCGCCGGGCCCTCCACACGAGGCTGCCCGTCCAGGTCGTAAGCCGGCAGGCCGATAGGGTCGTAGTAGCCCGCATTCCGGCAGGGAGACTCGTAAAAGATGCGGTAGTCGCCTTTGCCAGCGTTGAGGAACATCGGATCGGCCGAGATGTCACCGGCGCCCGCTCCCAGTCCGCCACCGTAGTTGTAGGAAGTGTTGCCGTAAAGACAGTTGCTGCGCAGCAGCGGAGCCGATCCGCCATCATTCCAGATGCCGCCGCCGTTGGACGCCACGATATTGTTGCTGATGCGGGAGGTGGAGTTGAGCAGGCGGATGGCGGCATTCTCATTTCCCACGATGGTGTTGTTCAGGATGCCAGGCGATGAGTTCCAGCAATGGATAGCCGAGACTCCGCCGTACAGGTTGGTGTTTCCGGCGACCAGATTGTTCTGGATGACAGGATTGCTGTGATCCAGCCAGATGGCGCTTCCTCCCACCGTGCGGGCTGTGTTGCTTCTTATGGTGTTTCCCGTGATTGAGCCGGTGGACAGAGTCATTGCGAGGGCTCCTCCCCGGTTCACCGCCAGGTTCGAATTGAACTCGTTGCCGGAGATCACCGGCTCAGCGTTCTGGCAGAGGATCGCCCCGCCTTCAGTGGCCTGATTGCCGAAGAAGGTGTTGCCCGAGATGTACGGCGACCCGCGCAGGCACGCGATCGCGCCGCCAAATGAGTCTCCTCCGCTCTGGCCGCTTGCAATGTTGGAGGTGAAGACGTTGCCGGTGATGACAGGAGAGGAGTCAACCACCCCGATGCCGCCGCCGTTCGGGCAGGAGATGTTGTCACGGATAAGGTTATTCCGGATGGACGCGCGGGCCCCTGCCTGCACCAGAATGCCCGCTCCCGTTCCGGGATTGGGGTAACCACCGTCGTTCCAGTAGCTTGCGCCCTGCTGGACCGTAAACCCGTCCAGGGCGGTGTGATAGCCGGCGTTCGCGGGAATGCGTACCAGGTGACCGGACTCATGACTGGACCACCCACCTCCGTTGATGATGGAGGCGTAGGGGTCAGTCTCCGGCCGCGGGAAGGGCGGCCGCTGGTTCAGAGAGGTCTCATTGCCCGCGAAACCGCCGTAGACGGAGATCTCCGTCTTCAGGGTGATGTGCTCGTTGTAGGTGCCTCGCGCCACCCACACGTCCTCCCAGGTGGCCGCGTTGATGCCCGCCTGGATGGTGCGGTAGGCGTTGCTCCAGCTGGTACCGGGACCGTTGGTGGGCGAGTCCCACTTCACGTAGATGATGCCCGCCGCTTGCGCAGCTTGCGGAGCGATCAGTAACAAAAGCGCCACCGCGGCAGACACGCGTACGAGGAGATGCCGTCTCATCGCTTCCCCCTCCTCCGGTCGCTGATGCTTCTCAGAAGCTCAGCGCCGCAACCATTCTAACTCCCCGCCAGTTTCCCGGTCAAGCGCGCTTTTTCGCCTGTTATCCCCATTGAATGCGTTTGAGCAGGGAGAGATGGACAACCTGTCCCGGCCGCTTTGATACTCCCAAAACCGATTCTTGACGAAAGTGCAACCCTCCCAAAACCGTGCTGAACCCCGCGGGCATTAGACTGACATGGGCGAGGCAGGAATGACGCCGCCTCGCATCTGCAGCGTTCATCAGAGGGAGAGGTCACTGTGAAAGGCATACTGGCCGCAATGCTGGTTCTCCTGGCCATGGCTCCCGGCGCGCATGCCGCCGCGGGTCTGGAGACCATCACGCTCTGGGACTTTCAGGATCATTACTGGAGCGACCAGTGGCAGGACTGGATCGTGGAGCCGGAATACACCCCCGAGATCGGCGAGGGCAGCTGGGAGGCTCAGGGCGTCGCCGTCTGGGACCCGGACGAGCAGGATTACCGGGATCCCGCCGAGCCGCTGGAGCTGAACTCCAGCAGCGATCCCATTCACGAGATTAACGAGTTCATGGGCTACGCCCTGGACTTCGACAACTCGCCGGCTCAGGGAACGG
>Ga0101944_10000750_pt1 | contig 86512 bp, 82 predicted proteins | sample DewCreD2012metaG_FD_75245 | JGI IMG/M metagenome (GOLD analysis project Ga0101944, IMG submission 75245) | Hot spring sediment bacterial and archeal communities from British Columbia, Canada, to study Microbial Dark Matter (Phase II) - Dewar... ... | reverse complement strand
GAGCCCCGCTCCCATGGAAGACCTCTTCCTCGGACCCCAGCGCTACGTCCAGAAGCCCGGCGCCCTTGCCGAGGCGGCCGCGGCGATCCGCGCCTTCGGCCGCCGGCCCCTCGTCCTGGCCGACGAGACCGTGGAGGCGATCGTCGCCCCCGTCCTCGCCCCCGCCTGCCCCGCCCAGGGACTCGCTCCCGTATTCCTGCGCTTCGGGGTGGAGTGCAGCCCGGCCGAGATCGAGCGCGTGGCCGCGGCCGCCCGGGCCGAAGGGGCCGACGTGATCGTGGGGACCGGGGGCGGAAAAGCCCTCGACACGGCACGCGCCGCGGCCGGCCGCCTCGGGCTGCCGCTCGTCGCCCTGCCGACGAGCGCCGCCACCTGCGCGGCGACCTCCACCCTCTCGGTCCTCTACGAGGGGGGGATCCGCACCGGCCTGATCGACGGCAAGGCGGCCGAGCTCGTGCTCGTCGACTCCGCCGTCGTCGCCGCGGCCCCCCCGCGCCTGATCGCGGCCGGCATCGCCGACACGCTCGCCAAGTGGTCCGAGGGCAAGCCCACCTACGAGCGCGAGACCGACCCCGCACCGGCGCTGCAGGCGGCGATGGACCTCGCGACGCGCGCGCGCGCGATCCTCCTGCGTGAGGGCCGCCGCGCCTTCGCGGACGTGCGGCGCGGGGCGCTCACGGCCGCGGTCGAGCACGTGATCGCCTGCAACCTGCTTCTCGCCGGCCTGATCGGCGGCGTGGGCGGCCGGACCTTCCGCGTCGCCCTCGCCCACGGGCTCCTCTATGGCATGACGGTGATGCCCGAGATCCGGCGGCACCTTCACGGCGAGGTCGTGGGCTGGGGGCTTCTCGTCCAGGCCTGCCTCGAGGGCGACCGGGAGGAGTTCGGGCGGCTCCGGGACCTGTTCGCCGGGCTCGGCCTCCCGACCACGATGGCCGCGCTGGGGATCCGCGACACCGAGGACCCGCGCTTCCGCGAGGGCCTGCGGCGCACCTGCGAACCCGGCGGCGCGGCCCACAACCTCATGGTCCCGGTCGACGAGCCGCGGCTCCTTGCGGCCATCCTCGAGGCCGAGGCCCGGGGAAGGGAAGGGGCGCCGTGAACCGCCCCGTGCTCGTGACCGGGGCGACCGGCTACGTCGGCGGCCGCCTCGTCGCCGCGCTGCTCTCCCGCGGCCTTCGCGTGCGCGCGCTTGTGCGCTCGCCGGAAAAGCTCGCCCTGCGCCCCTGGCACGGCCACCCGGGGCTCGAGCCCGTGCGGGCCGATCTCCTCGAGCGCGAATCGCTGCCCGCCGCGCTCGCCGGCTGTGAGGTCGTCTTCTACCTCGTCCACTCGATGATCGCCCAGGGGCGGCGCTTCGCCGAGGCCGACCGCGAGGCCGCGCGCAACCTCGCCGCGGCCGCGGCGCAGGCGGGGGTGCGGCGGATCCTCTATCTCGGCGGGCTCGCCGCGGAGACGGGCGGCCCCTTGAGTCACCACCTCGCCTCGCGCCTCGAGGTCGCGCGCATCCTCGCCGCCGGCAGCGTCCCCGTGACCGAGCTCCGCGCGCCGATGATCCTCGGCTCGGGCTCGGCCTCCTTCGAGATCCTGCGCTACCTCGTCGAGCGGCTGCCGGTGATGACGACCCCGCGTTGGGTCCGCTCGCAGAACCAGCCGATCGCCGTCTCCAACGTGATCGGCTACCTCGTCGGCTGCCTCGAGCGCCCGGAGACGGCGGGGGCCTCCTTCGACATCGGCGGCCCCGACCGGATCACCTACGAGGAGCTCTTCCGCATCTACGCCGAGGAGGCGGGCCTGCGGCGGCGGCTCATCCTGCCGCTCCCGGTGCTTTCCCCCCGGCTGTCGGCCCTCTGGATCCACCTGATCACCCCCGTCCCGCGGGCGATCGCGCTGCCGCTCGCCGAGGGGTTGACGAGCGACGCCGTCTGCCGCGACGAGCGCATCCGCGGGATCATCCCCCAGCGGCTGCTCTCCTGCCGCGAGGCGATCCGGCGCGCCCTGGAGCGGCTATCCCAGGAACTCTGGAACTCCTGCTGGGGGCCGGACGGGGGGCTGTTGCCCTTCGAGTGGCCCTACTGCGGGGACCCCGCCTACGCCGGCGGGACGCGCATGCAGATCGCCTACCGCCTCCGCGTCGCGGCCCGGGCGGAAGAGCTCTGGCGGGTCATCTCCCGCCTGGGCGGCCGAAACGGCTACTTCGCCGCCGGCCCCCTGTGGCGGCTGCGCGGCGCGATCGACCGGGGACTCGGGGGGCGGGGGCTCGCGGCCGGCCCGCCCGCGGGGGGGCTCGCCGCGGGTCGGCGCTTCGATTTCTGGCGTGTCCTCGTCTGCGACCCGCCGCACCGGCTCTGCCTGCTCTCCGAGATGAAGGCGCCGGGCGAGGCCCTCTTCGAGCTCGAGGTCGAAGAACGCGGCGGCGAAGCGGAGCTCCGCCTCGTCTCGCGCTTTCTGCCGCGCGGCCTGGCCGGGCTCCTCTACGGGAGCGTGCTCGATCCCGCCCACCGCGCCCTCTTCCGGGCCATGCTCCGGGGGATCGCCGCCGCGGCCGGCCATCCGGCGGGGAACCCCGAGCGCTTCTCCCCCGTCCCCAAGCCCGTCTGTTTTCTTCCCGGAGGCCCCCCGTCGCCTGCCGGCCCTTGACACGGGGGGCTTCGGCCTTAGTGTTGGCATCATCGTCTGCGGGCCCTCACCCAGACAACCAACCGGACAGTCAAAAAGGAGGTCTTCCGATGAACGTGATCGATTACTGCAAGGGGATGGAGATGGAGTTGACCGCCTGGAAGGCGAAGATGTACGACCTCACCCGCAAGGTGGAGAGTTTAGGCAGCAAGGAGCGCGAGAAGGTCCTGCAGAACATCCAGGACCTGAACATCCTGCTCACGGACATGCAGGCGCGCATCGAGCAGCTGCGCAACGAGTGCCCCACGGAGTGGTCGCCCCAGAAGAAGGAAATCGACCGGGGGACCGTCGACATGCGCAGCAAGTACGAGGAGACCCTGAACCACATCGGCAAGTACGCCCCGGTTTCCATCCCCGGCTGATTCGATCCTGCACGAGAGACGCTCTTTCCCGGCAACGCCCGCAAGGGCGTTGCCTTTTTTGCGCCCGTCTGCCACAATCCCCGCCGCCTGAAGCCGCCCTTGCGAACCGACAGGAGGCCCTTCATGCGGAGACTGCTGCTTGCGGTGCTGCTTGCGGCGGGGATGCTCCCCGGCCGCCCCCCCCTGGCCGCGGCGCCGGTCAGCCCGGCGACCGAAACCTGCCTCGAGTGCCACCGCCAGATCCACCCCGGGATCGTGGCCGAGTGGGAAAAAAGCCGCCACGCGCGGGTCACCCCGGCCGAGGCGCTCGGCCGCAAAGGCCCGGCCCGCCGCCTCTCGGCGGCCGCGGTTCCCGAGGGGCTCTCCGGGGTGGCCGTCGGCTGCGCCGAGTGCCACGGGATGCGGCCCGGCGACCATGCCGACACCTTCGAGCACAACGGCTTCGAGATTCACCTGGTCGTCAGCCCGGGCGACTGCCGCACCTGCCATCCCGAGGAGGCCGGCCAGTACGCCGAAAACCTCATGTCCCGCGCCTACGGCAACCTCGCCGGAAACCCCGTCTTCGGCGACCTCGAGCGCACGATCCTCGGGCGCATCCGGCCCGGCAAGGGCCCCCCCCGGATCGAGCCCGCCGCCGCGCCGACCCGGGCCGAGGGCTGCTACTCCTGCCACGGGACGAGGCTCAAGGTCGCCGGCACCGAAGTCCGCACCACCGACCTGGCGGGCGAGCTCGCGTTCCCGGTCATCGAGGGCTGGCCGAACCAGGGGGTGGGCCGTGTCAACCTGGACGGGAGCCTCGGCTCCTGCGCGGCCTGCCACACGCGGCACCTCTTCTCGGTGAAGACGGCCCGCAAGCCCTACACCTGCAAGCAATGCCACATCGGCCCCGATGTCCCCGCCTTCAAGGTCTACGAGGCGAGCAAGCACGGGAACCTCTTCTCCTCGCACGCCGCGGAGTGGGACTTCGAGCGCGTGCCCTGGGCCGTGGGCCGCGATTTCACCGCCCCCACCTGCGCCGCCTGCCACGTGAGCGCGCTCGTCACCCCCGAGGGCGAGACCGTGGCGAAGCGGACGCACCGCATGAACGACCGGCTCCCCTGGCGGATCTTCGGCCTGATCTACGCCCACCCCCACCCCGTCTCCCCCGACACGACCGTCATCCGCAACGCCGACGGGCAGCCGCTGCCGACCGACCTGTCGGGGAAGCCGGCCGCGGGCTTCCTGATCGGCCCGGAGGAGATGGCCAAACGCCGCGACACCCTGCAGGCCGTCTGCCTCGCCTGCCACGGGAGCTCCTGGGTGCGGGGCTTCTGGGCGCGCTTCGAGCACACGATCGCCGAGACCAACGCGAAGACCCTCGATGCGACGCGCATCCTGACCGAGATCTGGAAGGCCGGGCTCGCCGCGGGCCCCGCCACCGGGGGAAGCCCCTTCGACGAAGCCATCGAGCGCCGCTGGGCCGATGTCTGGCTCATCTATGCGAACACGATCCGCTTCGCCTCGGCCATGGCGGGCGGCGGCGACTACGGCGTCTTCGCCGACGGCCGCCACCGGTTGAACCAGTCGATCGCCGGCCTCGAGGAGTGGCGAGGCGAGCGCGGAAAGCCCCCGGCCGCCGGCCGGAAGCCCTGAAGCCGGGGCGCGGCCCGATCCCCCCATGGCCCTGCCGGGAATCCCCGCAAGCCGCATCCAGCGCCTGAACGACCGGCCGCCCGTCCGCGGCCGCTTCGTCCTTTACTGGATGCAGCAGTCCCAGCGCGCGGAGGACAACCCCGCCCTCGAGTACGCCGCTGCCGAGGCGAACCGTCTCGATCTCCCCCTCGTCGCCGCCTTCGGCCTGACCGACGACTACCCCGAGGCGAATCTGCGCCATTACGCCTTCCTGCTCGAGGGGCTGGCCGAGGCGGCAAGGGCCCTCGAGCGCCGCGCCATCGCCTTCGTGCTGCGCCGGGGCTCGCCCCCGGAGGTCGCGCTCGCCCTCGGGCGCGAGGCGGCCCTCCTCGTCTGCGACCGGGGCTATCTCCGGCACCAGCGGGCCTGGCGGTCGCAGGTGGCCCGCGAGGCGGCCTGCCCCGTCGTCCAGGTCGAGGGCGATGTCGTCGTCCCCGTGGAGGAAGCCTCCGGAAAGGCCGAGATCGGCGCCCGCACCCTGCGGCCCAAGATCCGCAGGCTCCTCGAGGGGCACCTCGAGCTGCCGCCCGCGGTCGCCCTCCGGCGCCCGGCGCGGGGGCTGAATCTCGCGGGGCTCGATGCCGCCGATCCCAAGGCGTTGCTCGCCGCCCTGGCCGTCGACCGCAGCGTCCCGCCCGTGCCGCGCTTTTTCCGCGGCGGGACGGCGGAGGCGAAGCGCCGCTTTGCGCGCTTTGTGCGCGAGCGGCTGCCCCGCTACGCCGCGCACCGCAACCAGCCCCAGACCGACGACGTCTCCGCGATCAGCCCCTACCTCCACTTCGGCCAGGTCTCGCCCGTCTGGCTCGCGCGCGCCGTGCGCGACGCCGCCGCGCCGCCCGAGGCGCGCGAGGCCTTCCTCGAGGAGCTGATCGTGCGCCGCGAGCTCGCCTGCAACTTCGTCTTCTACCGGCAGGACTACGACCGCTTCCGCGTCCTCCCCGACTGGGCCTGGAAGAGCCTCCGCCTCCACCGCCGCGACCCCCGGCCCCACCGCTACACGGCCGCGGAGCTCGAGGGCGCCCGCACCCACGACCCCTACTGGAACGCCGCGATGCGCGAGATGGTCTGCACCGGCTTCATGCACAACGCGATGCGCATGTACTGGGGCAAGAAGATCCTCGAGTGGTCGCCGGACCCCGAGGAGGCCTTTGCCCTCACCCTCGCCCTCAACAACCGATGGTTCCTCGACGGGCGCGACCCCAACTCCTTCGCCGGGGTCGCCTGGATCTACGGCATGCACGACCGCGCCTGGCCCGAGCGGCCGATTTTCGGCAAGGTGCGAACGATGACCGCCTCCGGGCTCGAGCGCAAGTGCGACATCGCGGCCTACGTGCGCAAGGTGGAGGCCCTGTGCCGCGGCGGCTGAAGAAACCCGCCGCACCGCGGCGCGCGACCTCCCCGCCGACGCACACCCTGCGGCTCCTCCTCGGCGACCAGCTCAACCCGGACCACTCCTGGTTCGCCCGGCCCGACCCGGGCGTCCTCTACGTCCTGATGGAGGTGCGCCAGGAAACCGACTACGTCATGCACCACATCCAGAAAGTGGCCGGCTTCTTCGCCGCCATGCGCGCCTTCGCCCGGGAGCTTGCCGGCCGGGGGCACCGGGTGCGCTACCTCCGGCTCGACGACCCCGAAAACGCGCAGCGCATCCCCGAAAACCTCCGCCGCCTGCTCGCCCGCGAGCGAGCCGGCCGCTTCGAGTACCTCCTGCCCGACGAGCTGCGCCTCGATGCCGAGCTCGCCCGCTTCGCCCGCACGCTCGCGATTCCCGCCGCGGCCCACGACACCGAGCACTTCCTGACCGGCCGGGAGGACCTCGCGCGGCTCTTCCCGGCCGGGGGGCGCTTTCTCCTCGAGACCTTCTACCGTCGCATGCGCCGGCGCTTCGGGGTGCTCCTCTTGCCCGACGGGCGGCCGGCGGGCGGGATGTGGAATTTCGACCGCGAAAACCGCCGCCCCTACGACGGCCGCACCCCGCCGCCCGAGCCGCTTGGCTTCGAAAACGACGTGCGGCCGATCACGGCCATGATCCGCGACGCCGGGGTGAAGACCTTCGGGGAGATCGACCCCCGGCGGTTCCCCTGGCCGATCGACCGCGCCCAGGCGGAGCGGCTGCTCGCGCATTTTCTCGAACACGGCCTGCCCCGCTTCGGCACCTACCAGGACGCCATGAGCTCCGCGCACTGGGCGCTCTTCCACAGCCGGCTTTCGTTCGCCCTCAACGTGAAGCTGCTCCACCCGATGAGGGTCATCCGGGCCGCGCTCGCCGCCCACGAGGCGGACCCGGCGCGCGTCGGGATCGCCCAGGTCGAGGGCTTCGTGCGCCAGATCCTCGGCTGGCGGGAGTACATGCGGGGGGTCTACTGGGCGCTCATGCCGGGGCTGGAGCGGGCGAACGCCCTCGGCCACGACCGCCCGCTGCCGGCGTTCTACTGGAGCGGGGAGACGGGGATGCGCTGCGTCGCCGCGGTCGTGCGCCAGTCGCTCGCGCGGGCCTGGGCGCATCACATCCAGCGGCTGATGGTCACCGGGAATTTCGCGCTGCTGGCCGGCGTCCATCCCGACGAGGTCGACGCCTGGTATCTCGGCGTCTACATCGACGCCGTCCAGTGGGTGGAACTGCCCAACACGCGCGCCATGAGCCAGTTCGCCGACGGCGGCCGGGTGGCGACCAAGCCCTACGTGTCCGCGGCGAACTACCTCCGCCGCATGAGCGACTACTGCGACGGGTGCCGCTACGACCCGGCGCAGCGGACGGGCGAGAGGGCCTGCCCCTTCAACGCGCTCTACTGGGACTTCTTTCACCGCCACCGCGGGCTCCTTGGCCGGAACCCGCGCCTTTCGCTCGTCTACCGCGGTCTCGACCGGATGGGGGCCGCGGCGCGGCGGGAGCTGCTCGACCACGCCGGCCGCCTGCGCGCCGGGCTCGAGCGCCTCTGAGGCCTCTTCGGGGGGATCGGGGACCTATCGGCGGCGTTCGTTGCGGGTGGCGGCGGGCACCCGGGCCGTGCGCCACAGGAGCAGCCCGCGCCGCAGGGCGAGGAACAGGGCCGCGGCGAAGGCGAGCACGCCGTCGAGGGGGCTGCTTTTCAGCGCCATGCGGGTCACCTCGCCCCAGCCCGTCGAGCCCTGCGAGAAAAAGGTCGCCAGCGGCCAGAACCAGGAGACCCCGGAGGAGGAGAGCGCCGCATCCGCGGCGACGTGCGAGGCCACGAGCAGAAAGGCGGCCCCGCAGCCGATCCGCGGCAGCCCCCGCCAGCGGTGGGCCGCGCGGGCATAAAGGAAGGCGGCCCCCAGGGCAAAGAGCAGGCTGTGGGTCGGCCCGCGGTGGAAGGCGCTCCCGTTCCAGGCCCAGAGGAGGCCGAGAAAGACGTCGATGTCGGGCAGGTTGGCGAGCACGGCGGCGGCGAGCGGCGTCTTCCAGTCCTCGAAGGCCGAGCGGTTCGTGGCGCCCTCGTAGAGCGCAAGCCCGATCGCCGTGTGTCCCAGGGGAAGCGGCATGGTGCGGGTGACCCTCCTTTGCGCCGGCTGCGGGCGCATGCCCGCCGGCCCGTGCGGCAGTCACGTCTATGCAGCATGCATGCCATGCCCCGCGGCCGCCGGCAAAAGAAGATCCTGAAGCATTTCAAGGTGTTTTTTGGAAAGCCGCACCGCCCCGGTAGAGGGGCCTCGGCCGGCCTGGGTAGGTTTCCTCCGTTTTCGGGGCAATCACCCACCCAGTTGAACGACCAGGCGCACCGTCCCGGCCAGGAGCAGGGCGCCGCCGAGCCCTGCGGCCCAGAGGGCCGCAAACCAGACCCACTGCCGCTTAGTAGCCGCTTTCATGGGAGGCCTTGCCCCGGAAGACATGATAGCAGTAGGCCGTGTAGGCGAGCACGATCGGCAGCAGGACCACGGTCCCGACAAGGAGCAGCGATTGCGAGGGCCCGGCCGCGGCCGCCTGGCGGAAGCTCACCTCGTAGGGCACGGCGTAGGGGTAGAGGCTGATGCCCAGGCCCAGGTAGGCGGTCAGGAAGACGCCGATCGCGCACAAAAAGGGCCGCACCTCGCGCTGCGACGACCGCAGGTCGCGGGTGATGAGCAGGATCAGGACCAGGCTCGCCGTGGGGATCGGGGCGAGGTAGAAGAGGTTGGGGATCGTCCACCAGAGGGCGCGGATGTCGGGGTTGATGAAGGGCATGCTCACGCTCACGATCGCCAGAAACACGGCCACCCAGCCGAGGGCGTAGACCGCCGCGTTCCGGGCCCAGGCCTGGGTGAGGCCCTCGGTCTTCATGACCGTCCAGGTGGCGCCGAGGAGGGCGTAGCCGAAGACGAGCGCGACGCCGGTCATCACGCTGTAGCCGTTCAACCAGTCGAAGGCGCCGCCGACGAAGCTGCGCCCCTCGACGGGGATCCCCTGGACCACGGCGCCGATGATCGTGCCCTGCATGAAGGCCGCGGCGAGCGAGCCGAAGTGGAAGGCGTGGTCCCACAGGCCGCGTTTGCCCGGGGGCGCCTTGAAGCGGAACTCGAAGGCGACCCCGCGGAAGATCAGCCCGAGCAGCATGGCGATCACCGGGACGTAGAGCGCGGGCATGAGGATCGCGTAGGCCAAGGGAAAGGCGGCGAAGAGCCCGCCGCCGCCGAGGATGAGCCAGGTCTCGTTTCCGTCCCAGAAGGGGGCGATCGAGTTCATCATGCGGTTGCGGCACTCCTCCGAGGGCGCGAAGGGGAAGAGGATCCCCACGCCCAGGTCGAAGCCGTCGAGGACGATGTAGAGGAGAACCGCGACGAGGATCAGTCCGTACCAGACGAGCGGCAGGTCGACCAGATGCTCCAGGCTGAACATGGCGTGCCTGTCTCCTTTCCCGGCCGTTTGGGCTTCAGGCCGCGCCGGTGACGAGCGGCGGCTTCTCGATCCCGTGGTCGCCGTAGGTCGGCTCCTCGAGCGCCTGCGGGCCCTTGCCGATCAGGCGCAGGATGTAATAGCTGCCGGCCCCGAAGACGAAGGTGTAGACGACGAGGAAGGCGGCCAGGGAGACGGCGATCGGGGCGGCCGTGACCGGAGAGGCGCTCTCCGCCGTGCGCAGCACCCCGTAGACGATCCAGGGCTGGCGGCCCACCTCGGTCACGAACCAGCCGGCGAGCACGGCGAGGAACCCCGAGGGGGTGAGGGCCATGCACCATAGCTGGAAGGCGCGCGAGTCGAAGAGCCGGCGGCGGAAATAGAGCACCGCCGCGGCCGCGCCGGTGGCGATCATGAGCAGCCCCAGCCCCACCATGAGGCGGAAGGTCCAGAACACCCAGGCGACCGGCGGCCGCTCGTCGCGCGGCCAGGCCTTGAGCCCCTTCACCTCCCCGTTCCAGTCGTGGGTGAGGATGAGGCTGGAGAGCTTGGGGATCTCGAGGCTGAAGCGCGTCTCCTCGCGCGCCTCGTCGGGCCAGCCGAAGAGGACGAGCGGGGCCCCGCGCTGGGTCTCCCAGAGGCCCTCCATGGCGGAGACCTTGACCGGCTGGTGGGCGAGCGTGTTCAGCCCGTGGAGGTCGCCGAAGACGAGCTGCAGCGGGGCGACGAAGACCGCCATGATCATCGCCATGCCGAACATGACGCGGGCGTGGGGCACGTGGCGGCCGCGGAAGAGATACCAGGCGCCGATGCCCGCGACCGTGAAGGCCGTCGTCAGGTAGGCCGCGGTCACCATGTGCACGAAGCGGTAGGGGAAGGAGGGGTTGAAGACGACCTCGACCCACGAGGTCGGATGGAGCAGGCCGTCCTCGCCCACGCGGAAGCCCGCGGGCGTCTGCATCCAGCTGTTGGCCGAGAGGATCCAGAAGGCCGAGACGAGGGTGCCCAGGGCCACGATCACGGTGGCGGCGAAGTGCATCCGCCGGCTCACGCGGTTCCAGCCAAAGAGCATGATCCCGAGGAAGGAGGCCTCGAGGAAGAAGGCGGTCAGCACCTCGTAGCCCAGGAGCGGGCCGAGGACGTTTCCGCCGCGGTCGGCGAAGACCGACCAGTTGGTGCCGAACTGGAAGGAGAGCACCACCCCGGAGACCACCCCCATGCCGAAGGTCACGGCGAAGATCTTGACCCACATGCGGTAGACCTCGGCGTAGACGGGCTTTCCGGTGCGCAGCCAGCGCCACTCGAGCACGGCGAGCCAGCTCGCCAGCCCGATCGTGAAGGCGGGAAAGACGATGTGGAAGGACACCGTGAAGGCGAACTGGATCCGGGCGAGGAGCAGGGCATCCATGGCCTCGAACATGGGTCACCTCGGGGGTGGGGGCGTTTCGGGGGAGGGTGTCAACCGGTCCTCGGTTGTGGTATGCAGGAATCCGCAGACCGTGTCAAGCCAAGCGGGGCCCAGGCGGCCGGCCTGCTTCCGGCCGCGGGCGGCGCCCCCGGCCCCAGGAGGGACCCATGAGCCAAACCCCGGAGCCTTCCCTGTATGTGCGCGTGCGCGACGGCGCGGGAAACGAGTTCGTCTGCCCGATCGAGGCCTTGAAGGACATCCGCGAGGTCCCCGAGGAGATCCTCGACCGCTGCGTGGACGACGCCACCGTCGGCCGCTACGCGGGCAACATCACCGTGGGCAAGCCCCCCGCCTGAAGGGGAGGCCCCGCGGATCCGGCCTGCCGGCCGCGAGCCGCGCTCAGGCGAAGAGCCGGAGCGCCCCCAGGCCGCCGTCCACGCGCAGGATCTGGCCCGTGATCGAGCGGGCGGCGTCGGAGAGCAGAAAGAGGGCCGCCTGGGCGACCTCGGCCGCGGAGCCGACCCGCTTGAGGGGGTGCCGCTCGGCGGCGGCCTTGCGCCGCGCCTCGTCGCGGAGCAGCGGCGCGGCCAGCGGCGTGTCCGTGAGCGAGGGGGCGATCGCGTTCACGCGGATCCGCGGGGCGAGCTCGGCCGCGAGCGCGCGGGTCAGCCCCTCGAGCGCGCCCTTGGCGCCGGCGATCGAGGCGTGCAGGGGCATGCCGGTGGCGACGGCGACGGTGCTGAAGAGCACGACCGCGGCCCCGGCCTCCGAGGCCTTGAGCCGCGGCAGGGCGGCGGCGAGCACGCGGACCGCCCCCAGGTAGTTCACCTCGAGGTCCTCGAGAAACTCCTCCCGCGACAGCCGCGCGAAGGGCTTCAGCCGGATCGTGCCCGGGCAGTAGACGAGACCCGCCAGCGCCGCGGGCAGCCGCTCGGGCGGGAGATCCTCCCGGGTGACGTCGAGGGGGATGTGTTCGCTGCCCGGCGGGCCGGGCCGCCGGCAGGCGGCCAGCACCCGGGCCCCCGCGCGCTCGAGCCCGAGGGCGATCTCCCGACCGATCCCGGAGCTCGCCCCCACCACGAGAACCGTGCCTTCCTTCATCCGATGCCTCCTTCAGCAGTTGTCTTTCATGGAGGGAAGCCAGCAGTAGGCGACCGACTCCGCGACCGCGGCGGGGATCCCCTCCCGCACGCTGGGGTAGAGGGGCTCGATGCCGAGGAGCCGCGAAAGCGTCCCCGGCACCACCGGCAGGTTCAGGTTCCAGGCGCGCACGGCGCCTGCGGAGTAGAGCCCCGGCCGGCTGCGGAAGAGGCGCAGCCCGTCGAGGAGCAAGGCGGCCACGAGCGCCGCCCGCCGCGGGACCCGGATCACGCGCAGCCGGGGGTAGGAGGCCTGCACGATCTCGAAAAAGCGGTTCCACGAGCAGGACCCCTCGTCGGCCACGACGAAGGCGCCCTCGGGGCCGCCCTCGGCCGCGGCGACGAGCGCGCGCGCCGCGTCGCGCACGTGCAGGTGGCCGTAGAGGTTGTCGCCGCGGCCGGGAAAGAGCATCCAGCCGCGGCGGGCCTCCTCGAAGAAGAGGCTTCGCGCGCCGTAGGTGTGCGGCAGTCGCAGCGAGACGAAGCGCATGCCCGCCGCGGCCGCGCCGCGGGCGAGCAGGCGCTCGGCCTCGAGCTTCGCCCGGCCGTAGCCCAGCACCGGCGCGGCGGGTGTGGCGAAGTCGACCGGCCGCTCCCCGCCGGGGTAGACGAGGAGGCTTCCGCCGTAGACCAGGGTCTTCACCCCGGCCGCCGCCGCGGCGTCGAGGAGATGGCGCGAGCCCTCGACGATCGAGGGCCGGACGATGCGGTAGGCGACGAAGGAGGCGACCGCCGCGAGGTGGATCACCGTGTCGACGCCCGCGACGGCGGCGCGCAGGCTTGCGGGGTCGAGGAGGTCGCCCGTCACCGTCTCGCCCGCCACGCCGCGCAGGACCAGGCCGCGGAGCGGGCGCCGCACGAGCATGCGGGGCTCGAGGCCGCGCTCGTTCAACACCCGCGCCACCTCGTAGCCGATGAACCCGGTCGCCCCGGTCAGCAGCACCCGGCGCATGCGGCCGCCGCTCAGACCCGCCCCCCGCTCCAGCGCAGCTTCGCCTTGAGCACGTCGAAGTAGTGCCGTCCGGGAAGCAGGATGAGCGGCAGGGGGTGATCGCTCCGCTTCACCGTGAGGACGTCCTGGTCGGTCAGCTCGAGGCCGCGCTGGCCGTCGAGGGTGAGCACGATGTCCTGGGAGCCCTTGTCCAGCCGCAGGGTGATCTCGACCTCCTCGGGCACGATCAGCGGCCGGTTGGTCAGGGTGAAGGGGCAGATGGGGGTGAGGATCAGCCCCGGGACCTTGGGGTGGATGACGGGGCCGCCGGCGGCGAGCGAGTAGGCGGTCGATCCCGTGGGGGTGGCGATGATCAGGCCGTCGGCGCGGAAGGTGGTCAGGTAGTGGCCGTTCACGTGGGTCACGATGTTGGCCAGCCGCGCGAGCGCGCCGCGGTGGATCACGACGTCGTTCAGCACCGTGTCGCGCAGGATCGTCTTTTCCCGGCGGGCGACCACGGCGTCGAGCCGCATGCGGCGGGCGATGTGGAAGTCGCCCCGCAACACGTGCTCGGCCGCCTCGAAGAGGTTTTCCTCGAGGATCTCGGCCAGAAAGCCGAGCTCGCCGAACTTGATGCCGAGAAGCGGGATCTCGCGGTCCCCCACCCAGCGGACCGCGCTGAGGAAGGTCCCGTCGCCGCCGAGCACGAAGACGCAGAAGAGGTCCCGCGGCGGCGGCCGCCTCCGGGAGGGCTCCCGGCCCCCGGGCGCGGCCTCGCTCGCCGTGCGCAGGACCTCGATGCCCCGAACCCGGAGCCAGGCCGCAAGCTCGTCGGCCTTGGCGGCGGCGTGCGGGTCCCGCTTGACGTAGAGCGCCACCTTGCGCGGGGCGGCGTGGGAACCCCTGTTCTTCGGCATGCGGGCCGTCTCCTCCCCCTGCGTCAGCGGCGGCCCTCCCGGCCGCCCGGGGCCTTCATAGCGGTTCGGGCCGATCGCCGCAAGGGGGCACCTCGCGCCGCGGCACGCGGACGAAGACGGCGACGCGGCCCTCCCCCTCGGCCGGGGCCCACTCGGCGAGCACGATCTCCGCCGCGTTTTCCGAGGCCCGGCGGAGGGGGAGCTTGACCCCCAGCCAGTTGAGGTGCAGCCGGAGCGGCCGCACGGCGAAGGCCTTCTCCGGTGCGGCGAAAAGCGCGGCCAGCCGCCGCAGGAACTCCCCGCCGCCTGTGGCCTCGGCCCCCAGCGACTCGATCTCGCGCGCGATCGCCTCGAGCGCCTCCGGCGGCCGCACCCCCCCCTTTTTGCCGGTCCGGGTGGCGGCGATCTTCCACTGCGCGGCGAGCAGGGTTTTCTCTTCCCGGAGCGCCTCGCGCCGGCGGCGCAGGGCGAGCGTCGCGGCGACCCGGCGGCCGGCGATCTCGCCGAGGAGCCGCCGCGCGGCCGCCCGCCGGAGGGCCTCCTCGTCGGCGCTCGGCTCAAGGAGCGCGAGCTCCTCGAACTCGACCATCGTCTGCGCCTCGTCGCGGCGCAGGAGATCGCCTTCGAGGAGCGGGGCGAAGACGGTGCGCTCGAGGCGGCGGGCGGTGAGCAGGGCGAAGGCGCACCCGGAGCCGGTGTGCGCGAAGAAGTCGCGGAGTGCCGGGTCCGCGGCGAGAAAGCGGGAGATCGCCTCGGGGCTCACGAAGAGCGCCCGCAGCAGCGGGTCCCGCGCCCAGCGCCCCGCGGCGAGCTCGACCGGCCCGGGGATCTCCGCCAGGGCGCGGCGGAGGTGCTCCGCCGCCCGGCCCAGGGCGGGGGCGAGCGCGCGGCGGCAGTCGCCGGGGGAGCAGGCGAGCGGTGCGCTCGCCGCGGCGATCCCCTCGAGGGCCTCGTCGATCAGCGCCGCAAGACGCTGCCGCCGCCTGGCCGCGCGGCGCCTGCGGGCGAGCGCGAGCTTTAGGCCGCGGAAAGCGCGCCGGGCGGACGCCCGGGGGGCCGCAAGCGGAGGCGCCGTGGGGCTTCGCCGCAAATTGACTTTGTTTTCCGCCTCAGATAGAGGATCCAAGCGTTTTCCGCCTCGTTGGGCGCCGGGGGGCGTGTGCGGCGGTGTGGGGCGGCCGCGCCCGGCCCCGGAAGGAAACGACGCCCTGCGCACGGAGGCCATCGTAGCATGGGGGCCACGGCCCGCCAACCCCGGGGCGGAACCTGGCCCCTCCTCCGCCGGCGCCGGGGCGCATCCGGGCGCGGCGGCTGTTCGCCCTCCCGCGGGGGTGAGGGGGGGCCTGCGGTGTTCTTGCCCGTTTCGGCCGCGGCCTGAGTCTTGCGCCCGGCTGCGTTGCGCCCTATCCTGGGGCCGGGATGTTCCGGGGTCCCGGGCGGGGATGCACGCCGCTCCCCGGCCGGCCGAGGGCTTTCCGCTGGGAGGGCCCGGTGCGATCCGGGCGGGAAGGAGGCGAGATGAGCGATTCGGTCCTCAACGGCAAGCGGCTGCTCGCCGTGGACGACGAGCCCGATGTCCTCGATGCGCTCGAGGAGATCGTCAAGGCCGATGCCCCGGGTTGCACCCTCTACAAGGCGCGTTCCTACGAGGAGGCGATGCGGCTGCTCGAGGAGCTCGACTTCGATCTCGTGGTGCTCGACATCATGGGGGTGAGGGGCTTCGATCTGCTCGAGGAGGCCGTCAAGCGGGGCTTGCGGGTCGCGATGCTGACCGCGCATGCGCTCACGCCCGAGGCCCTCAAGCGCTCCTACGACCTCAAGGCGCGCGCGTTTCTGCCCAAGGAGAAGCTCGCCGAAATCGTGCCCTTCCTCGAGGACGTCCTCACCTGCGATTACGAGACCGGCTGGAAGCGCCTCATGCGCAAGCTGCACGCCTTCTTCAACGCGCGCTTCGTCTCCGACTGGGAAAAGAAGACCGGCCTCGAGTGGAAGGAGTGGGCCAAGTGAGCCCCGGGCCGGCGGGCCGAGCGCCTCAGGGCATGAGCCGTTCGGGCAGGAAGGTGCAGATCGCGGGGAACAGAAAGAGCAGGACCCCGCAGAAGAAGATGCTCAGCAGAAACGGGTAGACCCCGCGGTAGATCGTCCCGAAGGGGACCTTGGTGATGTTCTTCACCACGAAGACGTTGATCGCCACCGGCGGGATCACCACCCCGATCATCACCGTGAGGGCGATGATCATGCCGAACCAGAGCGGGCTGAAGCCCAGCTTCTCGATCACCGGGAAGAAAATGGGGGTTGCGAGCACCATGAAGGCGAGGTCGTCGATGAAGGAGCCGCCCAGGAGGTAGATGACCGAGATCATCACCATGACGGCGTAGCGGTTGTAGGGCAGGGAGACGACCCAGTCCGCGGTGATCATCGGGATCTTGGTGACCGCGAGGAAGTGGCCCAGGACGACCGAGCCCGCGATCAGCATGAGCACCATGCAGGCCGTGCGCAGCGACTCGGCCACCGACTTCACGTAGCCCCGGAAGTTCAAATCCCCCTTCAGGATCGACAGCACGAGGACCGCGAAGGTCCCCACACTTCCCGCCTCGGTGGGCGTGAAGAAGCCCTCCATCAACCCCCCGATCACCAGGGCGAAGATGACGAGCACCCAGAGCACCTCGGGGAGCGACGCCAGGCGCGTTTTCCAGCTCGAGGGCCGCCCGCGGGGGCCGAGCGCCGGGTTGATCCGGCACCAGCCGTAAATGATGCAGACGAACAGGAAGGCGACGATCAGGCCCGGGATCAGCCCGGCGAGGAAGAGCTTGCCGATCGACTGCTCGGTGATGATGCCGAAGACGATCAGGGTCACGCTGGGCGGCATCAGGATGCCCAGCGTCCCCACCGTGGCCACGATCCCCGTGGAGAGCTTCTTGTCGTAGCCGTAGTGGTCCATCTCCGGGACGGCGATGCTGGCGAAGGTCGCGGCCGTTGCCGGGGAGGAGCCGCAGATCGCCTTGAAAGCCGTGGCCCCGGCCACGGTCGCCATGGCGAGCCCCCCGGGGATGTGGCCGACGAAGGCGTAGGCCGCGGCGTACATGCGGCGGGCGATGCCGGCGTTGAAGGCGATCTGGCCCATGAGGATGAAGAGCGGGATCACCGTGAACCCGTAGGAGGAGAGGACATCGAAGACGTCCTTGGCGAGCAGGTTCAGGCCCGCTTTCCAGGAGACGATCGTGCTGAAGCCCAGGAAGCCGACGAGCGCCATGGCGAAGCCGAGCTCGATGCCGGTGAGAAACAGCAGCAGCACGGCGGCCAGCCCGACCAGGCCGATCGAGACCTCACTCATAGAGCCCCCGGAAGAGTTTCACGATGTCCGCCAGCAAGACCAGGCATTCCACGAAGCAGGCCGCGGCGACCCCGTAGGCGACCGGGTAGAACGGAAGCTGGAGCGTGAGGGAAACCTCCCCGGAGCGCTGCAGGTCGAGGCCGAAGAGGACGAGGTTCCAGCCGATGAGCGCAAACAGGGCGATCCCCAGGCTGCGGGTGGCGAGGTGGAGCGGCCGCCGCAGCGCCGGCGGGAGCTTGCCGGTGAAGAAGTCGACGTAGATGTGGCCCCGCATCCAGGAGGTCAGCGGCAGGGCGAAGCCGATGACCACGGCCCCGGAAAAGGCGACCAGCTCGTAGGTGCCGACGATCGGCCGCCGCAGCAGCCGCAGCACGACATCGAGCACCGTGAGCAGCATGATGAAGGTGATGGCGATCCCGGCGATGACGTTGAGCAGGCGGCTCAGCCGCTCGACGAAGGCGAGAGGGCGTTCCATGCGCGCTCCTCAGCGTGCCCGGGGGCGATCCCGGCTGAGGGGGGAAGAGGGGCCGGGGCCCTTCCTCCCCCCGGGAGGCCCTACGGCTGTTTCTTCACTTCCTCGAGGTAAAACTTGAGCGCTTCCTCGCCCGGGAGGTTCTTCGCCTTCATCCCGGCCACGTATTCGTCCAGGATCGGGCGGACCGCCTGGGCCCATTTCGCATCCTCCTCCCGGGAGAGGGCGATGACCTGGTTGCCGCGCGCGAGGGTGAACTGGCGACCCTCCTTGTCGATCTCGTCCCAGAGCCGGCCGGTCTTGTCGACCCATTCGCGGCTGACTTCATCGATCGTCTTCTGCACCGCCGGGGGCAGGGCCTTCCACTTGTCGAGGTTCATCACCACGAAGAAGCCGGTGCTGTAGGAGGAGCCGAAGTTCTCGATCGTGTACTTGACCACCTCGCCCCATTTCCAGCCCTGCAGCGACTCCTGCGGGGCCATGGAGCCGTCGACGACCCCGCGGCTGAGGGCGTCGTAGGTTTCGCCCATGGGCATGGCCACGGGCACGGCGCCGAGCGCGGAGACGATCTTCGCCGCCATCCCCGTGCAGCGGATCTTCATCCCCTTGAGGTCGGCGAGGGTGTTCACGGGTTTCTTCGTGTGCAGCAGTCCCGGCCCGTGGCCGTGGAAGTAGAGCACCTTGACCTCGTTGAACTCGGCGGGCTTGAACTTTTCGTAGTAGGCGTTGATGAGCCGGCTCGCCGTTACGCCGCTGCGGATGCCGAGCGGCAGGTCGGTCACCTCGGTCAGCGGGAACTTTCCGCGCGTGTAGGCGAGCACCGAGAAGCCGATGTCCGAGATGCCTTTGACGACGCCGTCGTAGCACTTGTCGGCCGGGGTGAGGGTCCCCCCGGGGAAGAGCGTGATCTTCACCGCGCCGCCGGTGCGTTTTTCGACCTCCTGGGCCCACTCGGTGGCGAGCACGGTCATCTTGTGCGGGGCGGGGAAGAAGATGGAGTAGTTGAGCTTGACGGGGTCGGCGGCCTGCGCCGGGCGCGGCGCTCCGCAGACGATCAGGGCGGTTCCCAGAACCGCGGCGACTCCCCAGGCGATCCAACCGGCCTTCTTCATGCGTTCCTCCCTTCGGGCGTGCGGGTTGGGGGACAGGGGCGGCGGCGTGGCGGCGCTCCGGGGGTCCGCGCCGGCCGTCTTGCCCGCCGGACCCCGCTGCCATGCCGACGAAACCGGACCGCGGTCTTCGCCCCCGGGGCGCCGGGGGCGTCGCGGCCACACGGCCCGGATCTTCTCTCGTCGATCCACCGTGGAACGCAGGGCAATGCTGGAGGCGATGGTTTCGACCTTATTTAATCCAAGGCCTCCTGGGTGTCAATTGCAATGTGATTGCATTGTAGCTGTGATGAAGCTAAAAAGTCGGGGTGCGGCCCTCTCCGTTCGCGGCGGCGGAAGCTTCGGTTGCCAGATCGCGCCGACCGATGATAGAGCGTTTCCCGCCACGGCGGCGACGGGGAGCAAGCGCCCCGCCCCCCGGGCATGCCGAAAGGACCCCCGACCGGTGCTCAACCCCCGCGAGTCGACCCCGCTCTACATCGGCCTGCGCGAGCTCCTGCGCGGCAAGCTCGCCGCGGGCGAATACCTCCCCGACCAGGCCATCCCCTCGGAGCGCGAGCTCTGCCGGGCCTACGGCGTAAGCCGCATCACCGTGCGCCAGGCGATCGCCGGGCTGATCCAGGAGGGGCTCCTCTACCGCCGGCCGGGCAAGGGGACCTACGCCGCCCCGCGCAAGGTGAGTCAGGGGCTTGGCCGCTTCGTCCGTTTCGCGCAGACGGTCGCGCAGATCGGCCTCGCCCCGGCGACGCGCATCCTCTTTTCCGGCGACGCGCCGCCGGATCCCGAGGCGGCCGCCGTGCTGGGGCTCGACGCCGAGCGAGTCGCCCCCCGGCTCCGGCTCCTGGGGCTGGGGGACGGCCGGCCGCTTGTCGTCTACGACTCCTTTTTCGCCCCGGAAGCGGGGGCGGCGATCCTCGCCGCGGCCGAGCGGCGCGGGCGCTCCGGGGCGCCCTTTTCCAGCTACGACCTCTGGGAGGAAGCCGGCGGGCCACGGCCGGTCCGCGTGCAGCAGACGCTCGAGGCCTTAAGCGCCGCGGGGCCTGCGGCGAAGCAGCTCGCCGTGCCGCCCGGCCGGGCGCTCCTGCGGGTGGTCTCGGTCTTCGAGGACCGCCGCGGCCGGCCGCTCGAGTTCCGGCGCGCCCTCTACCGCGGCGACCTCTACAAGTTCCAGGTGGTGCGCGAGCTCACGGACTGAGAAAAGATCCCCGGGGCCGACGGTCGGCGGTTGACAGGCCGTGCGGCCAACTGGTAATGACCGGATAGAACCACTGCTGTCTCGCCCCTGCACCGGCACATCCCTTTCCGGCGACCGCCGGTCGCCGCCTTCCCGCCCGGAGAAAGGAGGAAGCCATGCATGCCCCCCGACCGCAGACCCGTTTCCTCGCCGTGATCGCTTCCCTCGCGCTTGCGCTGGGGACCGGTCTCCCCGCGGCCGAGGCCCAGGTCCGCAACCTCAACATGGGCAGCACCTCGTCCACCTCGCCGGTCTACGCCTGGGCCGTCGCCACGGCCAACGTCATCAACAAGGCCAACGTCGGCCTCAACGTCACCGTGGTCGAAAGCGGGGCCGCCCTCGACAACCTGCGCAAGCTGAAGGAGGGCGTCTTCGATTTCGCCCTCTCGATCGACATCCCCTCGGCCATGCAGATGTACCACGGGATCGACTCTTTCAAGGGCCAGCCCTGGAAGGACGTGCGCGTCCTCTTCATCCGCAACGTGACCGTGGACCGCGTTTACGTGCGCAAGGACGCAGGCGTGCGGACCTTCCGGGAGCTCGCCGGCAAGAAATTCTCGCCGGGCATCCCGGGCGCCTCCTCGACGGCCTACATGATGAAGTTCAACGAGGTCCTCAAGGCGAACATCGCCTTCGTCCCCGCCACGCTCGCCGACTCGATCGCCGCCCTGCAGACGAACCGCATCGTCGGGCTGCAGAAGACGAGCCCGGTCAAGGCCATGGACTCCTCGCTGATCGAGGTGAACCTCACCACCCCGCTCACCGTGATCGGCTTCACCGCCGAGGACGTGGCCGCGATCACCAAGGCCTATCCCTACATCCCCTTCATCGAGACCCCCCGGGGGACGATCGCCCAGCTGCCCGAGGCCGGGCCGATGCACGAGCTCGCCCCCATCGTGGGCGCGATGGCCTCCAAGGATCTCCCGGAGGATGTCGTCTACCGCATCGTGAAGTCCTACGTCGAGGGCCAGCCGGAGGTCGCCGCCTCCTACCCCGCGGTCAAGGGGTGGGACCCCGTCGCGGACCTCTTCCGCTATGTGCCCGAGGGGGCCGAGGTGCCGGCGCACGCCGGGCTCGTCCGCTACGCGCGCGAGCGCGGCATCGAGGTGCCCAAGCGCTTCCTGCCCCCCGAAGTGAAGTGAGGCGGGCGGCGGTTCCCCTTTCCGCGCCCGCCCCGCGCGGGCGCCCCCTGGAGGACCGGGACCCATGCTGCCGGAGAAAGGGTTCACGACCCGGAACGTCCTCTTTGTCGGCGGGTTGGGCTTCGCCCTCTTTCAGCTCGTGCTGCCCGTCTTCGTCCACCTGATCGACCTCGAGCTACGGGCGCTCCATGTGCTCTTCGGCATTTCGCTCGCCTTCTTCCAGTTTCCCTTCCGCGCCGGCCGCGAGCGCCGGCGGCCGGGGTTCTGGACCTGGCTGGCGGCGGCGGCCGTGGCCGCGGCGACGCTCAACGTCTTCTTCAAGGCGATGGACATCTACGCCCGGCCCGGCACGGCCGACACCGTGGACCTCGCCCTCGGCGCGGTGCTCTTCGTCCTCGTTCTCGAGGCCGGCCGGCGCACGATGGGGATCGCGGCCCCGATCCTTCTTCTCTCCCTGGTCGCCTACATCTACTGCGCGCCGTGGTTCCCCGGGGTCTGGCAGATGCGGCGGCTCTCCGGATCCTTTCTCCTCGGCTCGATCTACTACTCCCCGCTTGGGATCTTCGGCGGGGTGACCGGGATGTCGGCGACCTTCATCGCCATGTTCGTCCTCTTCGGGGCGCTCCTTTCGGTTACCGGCGGGGGGCGGACCTTCATCGATCTGGCGCTCGCGCTCACGGGGCGCTTCACGGGCGGGCCGGCCAAGACGGCCGTCGTGGCGAGCTCGCTCTTCGGCAGCATCTCGGGCAGCGCCGTCGCCAACGTCATGGTGACCGGCAACTACACGATCCCCCTGATGAAGAAGTACGGCTACGAGCCCGAGTTCGCGGCCTCGGTGGAGGCGATCTCCTCGACCGGCGGCGGGGTCACCCCGCCGATCATGAGCATCACGGCCTTCATGATGGCCGAGTTCCTGAACCTCTCCTACCTCAAGATCATCGTCTACGCCCTGATCCCCTGCATCCTCTACTACACGGGGGTGATGGCCGGGGTCCACTTCCGCACCGTGCGCCTGGGCCTGAGGGGGCTGCCGCGCGAGGAGATCCCGCCCTGGTCGGAGATCCTGCGCTTCAAGAAGCTCGCGGGCTTTCTCGTGCCCACGGGGACGCTGCTTTTGCTCATCTTCTCGGGCTACCCCCTCGTCGAGGCGGGCTTCTGGGCGTCGGCCGCGGCGCTCACGGTCTACGCCGTCAACCACGTGCGCGAGGTGGGCGGCCGCGAGCTCGCGGCCGGGGTGCTGCGCGCGCTCAGCGCGGGCGGCCTGGACATCGTGCGGCTGGTCCCGATCCTCGTCTGCATGAGCGTCCTCGTCAACCTGATCGGGGTGACGGGGCTCGCCCCGAAGCTCAGCGCGGTCATCCTCGAGATCGGGACCGAAAACCTCTACCTCTCGCTGTTGATCGCCTCGATCCTGCCGCTCGTTCTGGGGACCGCGCTGCCGGTGGTTCCGACCTACCTCCTCTCCATGTCCATCTTGACGCCCGCGCTGCTCAAGCTCGGCGTGGACGAGGTCGCCGCCCACCTCTTCTACATCTACTGGGGGGTTCTCGGGGCGATCACGCCGCCCACCTGCGAGGCCGCCGTCGTCGCCGCCGGGATCGCCAAGGGAAACTGGGTGCGGACGGCGAACTACGCCATGAAGCTCGGCGCGGTCGCCTTCTGCCTGCCCTATTTCATGGTCCTCCACCCGGCGCTCGTCGCCCGCGACACCCCGGAGCGGATCGGGATCGCCGCGGTCACCGGCTTTCTGGGCGCCGTCAGCATGGCCTACGGGCTCTTCGGGCACGCCCCGTCGCGCTGGAACCCGCTGTTGCGGGTGCTGTTCTTCGCGGGCGGCATGATGATGCTCTTTCCCGGGATCGAGGTCTCGGCGGCCGGCCTCGGGGTCGCCGCCGCAAGCCTCGTGCTCAACCGCCTCCTCGGAAACGCCCGTCCCGCCGCCGCGGCCTGAGGCCTCCCGGGGGGGCCGGAAAGGATACCCGCCATGGTCCGACGAAAGGAAACCCTGCGCATCCTCTGCCCCAACGGGCACCTGGGGTTCGCCCCGACCAAGGAGGAGAGCTTCTGGATCGGGGCCGAGACCCGGCCCGACTACTACTGCTGCGACTCGGGCTCGGACGACATCGGGCCCGTGCCGCTCGGCACGGACACGAGCGTCAGCCCCTACGACTGGCAGCTCCACGACCTCGAGCTCATGCTCCTCGCCGCGCGCCGCCAGGGGGTGCCGATGATGATCGGCTCGGCGGGCGACACCGGGACGAACAGCCGGGTCGAGCGCTACATCGAGATCATCCGCAAGCTCGCCCGCAAGCACCGGCTCAAGGCCTTCAAGCTCGTCGCCTTTTACTCCGAGCTCGACAAGGCCGAGCTCCGGCGCCGCATGGAATCCGGGGTCGTGGTCGCGGGGCTGGACAACCGGCCCGCCCTGACGCGGCAGGAGCTCGAGGCGACCGAGCGCATCGTGGCCATGGCCGGGGTCCACCCCTTCATGAAGGCGCTCGCCCTGGGGGCCGACGTCGTGATCGGCGGCCGGAGCAGCGACGCCGCGATTTTCGCCGCGGCGGCCCTGCACGAGGGCTTCCCGGAGGAGCACGCCTACTACCTCGGCAAGGTGCTCGAGTGCGCCTCCTTCTGCGCCGAGCCCTACATGGCCAAGGAGACCGTGATCGGCACCGTGACCCACCGGGACGTGACCGTGACCGCCATGCACCCGGCGCAGCGCTGCACGGTCGCCTCGGTCGCCGGCCATGCGATGTACGAGCGCTCGAACGCCTTTTACGAGCATTTCGCGGGCGGCACCCTCGACATGACCGGCTGCCGCTACGAGCAGGTGGACGAGAAGAGCACCCGCGTCACGGGCCAGCGCTTCCTTGCCTCCGCAGACGGCATCCGCGTCAAGCTCGAAGGATCGGGCCGGGTGGGCGAGCGCTTCATCGGCATCGTCGGCATCCGCGACCCCTACTCCATCCGCCACATCGACCAGGTGATCGGCTGGGCCCGCAGCCAGGTCGAGGAGCGCTTCGCCGGCCGGCCCTACGAGCTCTACTACCACGTCTACGGCAGAAACGGCGTCATGGGGGAGCTCGAACCCGTGCGCGAGATCCGCAGCCACGAGCTCTGCCTCGTCGTCGAGGGGGTCGCCCCCACGGCGGAGATGGCCGAGGAGGTGACCCTCATCGGCTCGCGCCAGATCTTTTACGCCCGGCTGCCCGAGGTGAAAGGGACCGCGGGGACGGCGGCCTTCGTGATCGACGGGGTGCTGCCCGCGCCGCCCGCCTACCGCTGGACGCTCAACCACGTGCTGCCGGTCGCAGACCCGCTGGAGCTGTTCCCGATCCGCGAGATGGTGATCCGCGACGGGGAGGAGGGGGCATGAGGACGGTCAAACTCGTCGATCTCGCCAAGACCATCCGCAGCAAGAACGCCGGCACCGACAAGATCACCTTCGACATCATCTTCCGCGAGAAGGAGAACTACGAGCGCGTGAAGCAAAGCGGGGTCCTCACGCGCGCGCGCGTGGCCGAGCTCTTCCACATCCCCGAGGAGCGGATCAGCGACTTCCACGAGTTCGACCCCGCGCTCGCGATCAAGTTCACCCTCTACCGCAGCCGGCCGAGCGGCAGCCCCGGGGAAAGCGACATCTTCGGCTGCCAGCAGTACCCGCCGCTGCTCGACCTCGAGGTGCCGGTCGAGTGACCCGCGGCGGGCGGCTCGGGCCGCCGTTTGGCGTGCAGGCCGGCCACCGGTCGGGGGCCGCCTACGATCCGAAGCGGTTGCGGCCCCGGTTGCGTCGGAGGTTCCGGGCCTTCCAGTCGCGGCAGTGGTCGCGGAAGTTCACGATCAGGGCGGGCAGGCGGTTCAAAATCCGGTCGTCCTCCCGCGGCCTCCGGCCCAGTCGATCCCGGCTGTGCCTCGTCTCGAGCCGCAGCGGTCGATCGGCGCAGGCCGGCATCCACGGGTGCTCCAAGGTCGGACGCAGCAGGCTGTTGGCGGCGATCTACAGTAGAGGAACAGGGCGGACAGCAGCGGCGGCACGCGGAGGGGGCCGGCCGCCGCGGGGCGTCCGCAAAGCCGGCGGATCGGCGGGACGAAGTCCGCGTGGCAGGTGCAGCCGTCCTCGGCGGCGAACAGCACCTCGTGCCGGCCGAGGGTGCCCTATTTCGCGATCACGCGGCGGACCAAGCGCATCACCTCCTCGCGGTGGGTATAGGGGAAGCCCGTCGTCCGACCGCGGCCGACATGGCGCTCCCGATAAGGAACCGCAGGTCGAAGTGAGCGTTGGCAGCGTACCGGAGCCTCTCGTCGGCCGGCGTCGTGCGCGTGCGGTAGCCGTGCACGGGGTTTCGGGGAACCTTCCGGGGGATGAGCGGGATCGACAGCAGGGCGAAAACCGCGCCGGCGGCGAGGAGCGTCGTCAGGCCTTTTGCGCAAACGCCCATACGGCGTGAGTCCTGCCGCCGGCGATAAAAATCCATCAAATCGCCTCGGCGCCGGGATGCGTCAACCGGCACCCCGCACCAACAACTCCCCGGCCAGCCTGCCGGTGAAGCGGCCTTCCTCTAAAACCGGCTCGCCGTTCACCAGAACATACACGATCCCCTCGGGGTAGCGCTGCGGGTCTTCGAAGGTGGCGCGGTCGGCAACGCGGGCCGGATCGAAAACGGTGATGTCGGCCCGCATGCCCTCGCGCAAAACCCCTCGGTCGGATAGGCCCAGCCGCCGGGCCGGCGCCGAGGTCATCTTCCGCAAGGCCTCCTCCAAAGACAGCACTCCCCGCTCGCGCACATACCGGCCCAACACCCGCGGAAAGGTCCCATAGCTTCGGGGGTGAAACCGCAAATGGCCGATTGGCCCCTCGGCCGCGGCGGCGACGCCGTCCGACCCCACCAGGGTGACCGGGTGGCGCAGGATGGATTCGACGTCCTCCTCGCACATGGCGAAGTTCGCCATTTTCACCTCCCCGGTTTCGGAGGCCACCACCTCCAGGATCGCCTCTTCCGGGCCGAGGCCCAACCGGGCGCCGATCTCCGGCGGGGTGAGTTGCTGCCATTCGGGGTGCTCCGGGCAGCCGATAATCAAAACCTCGGACCAATTTTTTCCGGACCGCCGCATTTCGGCCAGAATGCGCCGCCGGGTGTCATCGGCCCTCAGCCGTTTCTTCATCTCCTGCGCGCCGCCCGCATGCGCCCAGGCCGGGATGAAAAAGTCGAGGCCGGTGCTGGTGGCGGTGTACGGGTATTGATCCCAGGCCACATCGATCCCCTTTGCCCGCGCCCGGTCCAGGGCCGCCAGTACCTCTCCGACCCGTCCCCACCACCGGCGGTCGGCCGCCTTGAGGTGGGAAATCTCTACCGGCACCTTGGCCCGCTCGCCGATCGCAATCGCCTCCTGCACGGCGTCCGCGAGGCCGCCTCCCTCGTTGCGCAGGTGCGTGGCATAATACCCGCCGTACCGGGCGGCCACCCCGGCCAGCGCGGCGATTTCCGTCGGGGTCGCAAAGCAGCCGGGGGCGTAGGTGAGGCCGGTGCTCAACCCGAAGGCGCCTTGTTCCATGGCATGGGCCACTAAACCTTTCATCCATTCCAGCTCGGCGGGGGTAGGCTCCCGATCGTCCTCGCCCACCACCATGGCCCGGACCGTTCCATGCCCCACGAGGGGCGCGAGGTTGACGCCGGTTCCCCGGCGCCGGAGCCGGGAGGCGTAGCCGGCCAGATCCGTCCAGTCCCGTTCGACGCCGTAGCGTTCGAGAAACGGCCTAATCATGTCGGCGGCCGGCCAGATGGACATGCCGCAATTGCCGACCACGTGGGTGGTGACGCCCTGGTGAAGGGCGCTGAGGCCTCGGGGGTCCGCGAGCAGCGCGGCGCAGGAATGGGTGTGGATGTCGATGAAGCCGGGGGCGACGACCAGCCCCTCGGCGTCGATCACGCGCTTGGCGGGTCCGGCGGCCGCGCCGACCGATACGACGCGGCGGCCGCGAATGCCGACGGCGGCGGGGCGGCGCGGGGCGCCGGTCCCGTCGATGAGGGTCCCGTGGAGGATCACCGTGTCGAGGGTCATGTCGCCCCGCCTTCCCCTTTGCCGGGGCGGCCCGGGGGCAGGCCGCGCCGGGCGGATTGGGGGTTCGGACGTGCTATTTTTTCCAATAAGCGCCCTTGAACCAGGGAATCTGACCGGCCACCATCTCGACGTGCAGGTTCTTGCTCCGACCGGCCAATTCCTTGATGGAGTAGAAAGGCATCCAGTAGGCCTCGTCCACGACCTTTTTTTGAACTTTGGCGAAGAGGGCCTTGCGGGTCTCCATGTTCAGCGTCGAACCGGCCTCCTCCAGCCACTTGGCCAGCTCGGCGTCTTCGGTATAGTTCATCGGGCCGGGGCCGAACCAGGCGCTGAGGGTGACGTCGGCATCCAGAATGGCCGTGATCCACTCGAAGTTGCCGATGCCGGTGATCTTGCCGGCGTTGCGGAGGGTGACCATCTGGCCGATGTTGCCGGTGTAGTCTTTGAGGTTGACCTTGATGCCGACCTTGTTGAGGTAGCCCATCGCCGCCTGATTGGGGAAGTTCTGGTGGTTCACGTACTGCCAGAGGTCGATTTCGAAGCCGTTTTCGAAGCCCGCCGCCTTCAGCAGGGCCTTGGCCTTTTCCGGGTCGTAGGGGTAGCCCCTGACGGACGGATCAAACCCGAACATGAGCGGGTTCACCGGGGAGTCGATCACCGTGCCCAGGTCCCGCAAAACGGTCTTGACGATGGCGTGGCGGTCGATTGCGTGCCAGATCGCCTGGCGCACCCGCCGGTCCATCAGGGGGGTCTTGGCGGCGCGTCCCACCGCGTCGAACTGCCAGAAATTCACCTCGGCCGTGTCGGCGATGAGCGGCTCGGCCTTGTCGGATTTCCGCAGGGCGTCGATCATGTCGTTCGGCAGCGTGGTCGTGAAGTGGATGCCGCCGCTCAGCAGTTCGGCCAGCCGGGTCGATGGCTCGGGGATGATCCGGATCTTGATATTTTCAATCTGGGCCGCCCCCTTCTTCCAGTAGTTCGGGTTGCGGGTCATCAGCAGCTCGGAGTCCCGCACCGATTTGACGAACATGTACGGCCCCGAGCCCATGGGGGTTTCGGAGAGGCTGTCGAAGCCGTTCGCCCGGGTGGAGACCGGGTCGTAAATGTAGAGGTTGTAAAGGCGGTCGAGCACCAGGGCATAGGGGGATTTGGTGATGATCCGGAAGGTCAGGGGGTCGACCACCTCGACCCGCTCGATCCATTTGAAATGTCCGGCCTTGGTGGACTTGCGCTCGGGGTTGAGGATGCCCTCCATGATGGTGAACCGGACGGCTTCGGCGTCGAGGGGGTTCCCGTTGTGGAAGCGGATGCCCTCGTGCAGTGTGAATTCCCACGTCGTGTCGTTGATGATTCTCCATGACTTGGCGGCGCCCGGCACGATCTGGTTGGTGCGGGGGTCCCGCTCCACGACGGAATCCCACATCAGATAGCCCAGCGTCCAGGAGATGCTGCTGCTTGTCTTGTAGTGGTCCAGGGTGTCGATTTTGCTCTGGTGGCCGTACACCAGCGTGTCGGAGGCGGCGCCGGCGGAAAGCGGCAGGCCCGCCGCCGCGCAGAGACCGAAAAGGAAGAACAGCGAAGGAACGAAACAACCGAGGGATCTGGGCTTCATGGGGTTCCTCCTCCTTGGGGTTGAGGGTGACCGCCCTGGCCTTCGACGAGCCAGCAACGGACGCCATGGGTGGGGCTGATCTGGAACAAGGGGGGCTTCGCCCGCCGGCAGCGGTCGAACGCCCGGGGGCAGCGCGGGGCGAAATGGCATCCGGGGGGCAGCCGGATGAGGTTTGGCACCCGGCCCGGGATCTCGTTCAGCTCCGGCTTTCCGCCGAACCGCTTGGCGCCGAGCCGGGGGATGCTGGCCATCAGGCCGATGCTGTAGGGGTGCTGGGCATCGCTGAAAATCGTATCCACCGGCGCATATTCGACGACCTCTCCGGCATACATCACCGCGACGTGGTCGCTCACCTCGGCGATGACCCCCAGGTCGTGCGTGATCATCACCATGGCCATCCCCACCGTTTCCTGCAGGCCGAGCAGGAGGTCGAGGATCTGGGCCTGAATGGTGACGTCGAGCGCCGTCGTGGGCTCGTCGGCAATCAGCAGGGTGGGGCGGCAGGCGATGGCCATCGCGATCATGGCGCGCTGGCGCATGCCGCCCGAGAGTTGGTGGGGGTATTCGTTCACCCGGCGGGTGGGCGACGGGATCCCGACCTGCCTCAGCAGATCGGCCGCCAAGGCCAGCGCCTCCCTGCGGCCCAGCCGGCGATGGGTCATAACGGTCTCGGCGATCTGGTCGCCGATCGTGTAGACCGGGTTCAGGGATGTCATCGGTTCCTGAAAAACCATCGTGATGCGGTTTCCCCGGATGGCCCGCATCCGCTGCGGGGGAAGCGACAGCAGATCGACGCCCTCGAAGAAGACGCTGCCGCCCTCGATCCGGCCGGGAGGGTCGGGAATCAGCCGCAGGACCGAAAGCGCCGTCACCGATTTGCCGCAGCCGCTTTCTCCCAGAAGACCGAGCGTCCGGGAGGGGGAGACGCTCAGGCTGACCCGGTCCACGGCCCGCACGACCCCCTCCGGCGTATGAAAGAAGGTCCGCAGGTCCCGGATGTCGAGCACCGGTCCACCGTCGCCGGCCATCACGCGCCTCCGGGGCGGAAACAGGCCGCCCAATGCCCCGGCTCGACTTCCGCCAGGAGCGGCTCCTCGGTGCGGCACCGGGGGACGGCTGCAGGGCAGCGGGGGTGAAAGCGGCAGCCGGGCGGGGGGCGGATCGGGCTGGGGACGTCCCCCGTCAAGAGGCTTCGGCGCCGCTTCTTGGCTCCGGGCCGCGCCTGTGGCACCGCCCGCAGCAGCGCCTGCGTGTAGGGGTGCGCCGGGCGCCCGATCAGAGCGGTGTCGGAGGCGACCTCCACCAGCTTGCCGAGGTACATGACCGCGATGCGGTCGGAGATGTGCTCCACCACCGCCAAGTCGTGGGCGATGACGAGGCAGCTCGGGGAATAGCGGCGCTTGAGCTTTTCCAACAGATTGATCACCTGGGCCTGGATCGAGACGTCCAGGGCGCTGACGGGCTCGTCGGCGACGATGAGGCGCGGGGACATGGCGAGCGCCCTGGCGATCCCGATGCGCTGGCGCTGCCCGCCGGAGAATTCGTGCGGATAGCGGGCCATCAGATCCGGCGGCAGGCCCACCTCAAGCATCAGCTCCCGCACCCGTTCGCGCCAATCCCCGTCGCACAGCCGATGGACCCGCAGCGCCTCGCCGATGATGTCCCGGACCCGGAGCCGCGGGTTCAGGGAGGAGTACGGATCCTGGAAGATCATCTGGGCCTGCGACCGGAAGCGCAGCAGGCGCCTCTCGGGCAGGCGGGTGATGTCGACGCCGTCGAAGAGGATCCGCCCGGCCGTTGGTTCGTAAAGCCTCAGCAGACAACGGCCGACCGTCGTCTTCCCGCAGCCGCTTTCGCCCACCAAACCGAGGGTTTCACCGGCCTGGATTTCGAAGCTGACGCCGTCGACAGCGTAGACATAGCCGCCGGTTTTCCCGAAAAGCCCTTTTCGGATCGGGAAGTGCATCTTGAGGCCCTCGACGGCGAGGAGGTTTTCGCCCCGCGGCGCGAGGCCCGGCCGCGGCGCAGCGCCGGTCATGATTTCCTCATGTGCGGATCGGTCAGGTCCCGGACGGCGTCCCCGAGAAGGTTGATGCCCATGGCGCTCAAAAAAATGGCCAAACCGGGCAGGGCGGCCAGCCTCCATTCGAACAGCATGTAGTCCCTTCCCTCCGCGAGCATGGTGCCCCAGGAGGGGGTCGGCGGCTGAATCCCTAAACCCAGGAAGCTCAGGAGGGATTCGCGGATGATCGCCCGGGCGACTTCGAACGTCACGAGGACGAGGAGGCTGGGGAGAAGATTGGGCAGGATGTGGCCGAGCAGGATGCGCGGGACCCCGAGCGCGAGCGAGCGGGCCGCCAGCACGAACTCCTGCTCTCTCAGGCGAAGGGTCTCCATCCGCGTCACGCGGGTGAATACGGGCCACCCCGTCAGCCCCAAAGCGAGGATGATGTTCTGCAGGGACGGCCCCAGGACGACGACCAGGCTCATCGCGAGCAGGATGAACGGGAAGCCCATCATCACGTTGACCATGAACGACACCGCCGAATCGGCGGCGCCGCCGTAGTAGCCGGCCCACAGGCCGAGGGCGATCCCGATGACCACCTGGACCAGGACCGCCGCCAGCCCCACGGTCAGGGAAATGCGCGAGCCGTACAGCAGACGGGAGAACAGGTCTCGGCCGACGTGGTCGGTGCCGAGCAGGTATTCCGGCCGCCCTCCCTCCATCCAGGACGGCGGCAGCAGCCGGGCCGTGATGTTCTGCTCATAGGGGTCGTGGGGGCTCACGTAGGGCACGAAGACGGCGATGAAGACGAGGCCGGCGATCAGGAACGCTCCCAACACCCCGAGGCGCAGGTGCCAGATCTTCCGCAGGAGGAGATCCGCGGGCCTCGGCAGGGGGTCGAGAGCCTCTTCCACGGCAGATGTTGACTCCGGCGGCGGCATCGGCTCAGTCCAATCGGATGCGGGGGTCGATCAGGGCCGCTGCGACGTCGGCCACGAGGTTCCCGAACACGACGCACAGGGCGAAGGCGAACACGATGGCCTGGACGACCGGGTAGTCCCCCATCTTGATGGAGTCCACCGCCAGCCGACCCAGGCCGGGCCAGGCGAAAACGGTCTCGGTGACCACGGCTCCGCCGAGCAGGAGGCTCAGCTGCATCCCGGAAACCGTCACCAGGGGGATGGCGGCATTCTTGAACGCGTGCTTCAGCAGGACCCGGCCTTCGCTCAGTCCCTTGGCCCGCGCGGTGCGGATGTAGTCCTTGGTGAGCACCTCCAGCATCCCCGAGCGGACCAGCCGCATGTTGATGGGAAGGATCCAGGCCCCGAGCGTGACGGCGGGCAGCACCAGGTGGACGGCCTTTTCGGAGCCCGAGATCGGGAGCCATCCGAGCCAGACCCCGAAGATGATGATCAGCATGATGCCCAGCCAATAGAGCGGCATGGCCTGCCCCATCAACACCAGGAAGGTGGCGAGGTTGTCGAGGAGGGAATAGCGCCGGATCGCCGCCAGAGCGCCGACCGGGATGGCCACCGCATTGGCGAACAAGAGCGCCGCCAGGGCCAGCGTGAGGGTGGCCGGGATCCGTTCGGCCAGGATCCTGGAGGCCGGCACCTTGGAGACGAAGGAGGTGCCGAAGTCGCCCTCCAGCACGACCTTTTTCAGAAACGCGCCGTACTGGAAGACCACCGGCCGGTCCAGGCCCATCTGCCGCTTGAAGAGGGCGATGTCCTCGACCTTCGTGTCGGGCGGGAGCAGCATCAAGGCGGGGTCGGCGTTCAAAAACAGCAGAAAAAAAGAGATCATCGAAATGACGAGGCACACGCCGACGGCCTGCAGCAGCCTTCGAAGGCAGTAGGTTTTCATGCCGCCCTCCCCTTCGGCCGGCCGCCGGGGTTTGCGAGGCGGTGCGGAGAAAAGCGTTACCCCGGGGCCGTGTGGGTGTCGAAGTCGTTCTGCAGCCGCTCGATCCCCTGCAGTCGTTCGGAAACCCGTTCGTTCAGCAGATCGGCCATGGCCCAGAGCAGGGCATCGATCACCGCCATCGCGGCGCAGGCGCTGACGAAGACGAAGGCGCCGTTGGCCGGCGCGAGGAGGCGGATGGCGGCGGAGGCGGCGGACGGCGCGTCGATGTCGTCCGTCAGCAAAACGACCTTGGCGCCCCGCTGCACGAAGTGCGCGATGACCCGCTGGGTCTGCCGGGTGTGCCGGCGGCGGGTGACGGCCAGCAGCACGTCATCGGGGGTGACGTCGGCCATCTGGCACGGCAGCGTCGACTGGGCATGGTCCAGCAGGCGCACGCCGGGCCGCAGGTACATGGCCCCGACCCAGAAAAAGTGGGCTTGGCCGTAGGAGGTGATTTGGCCGGTCACGTAGACCGATCCCGGGCTGAAGGCCAGGAGCCGGGCCGCCTTCATCAGGAGGTCGAACGGAATGGCGTTCCGGGCCTCCTCGAGGTTGAGCAGGGCCTGTCGGATGCTCTGGCCCAGGTAATCCCGCGAACTTTTCCCCCCGCGGCGGTACTGGGCGAAAGCCTTCGTCGGGCTTTCGAGGCGCCGCATCACCTCCGCCTGCAGCCGCTTCTGGAAATCGCTGAACCGGTCGAATCCGAGCTTGGCGATGAAGCGGACGACCGTCGCCTTGCTGACGCCGGTTTTGGCGCTGATGGAGGAAACGGTTTCGAAGGCCAACTGACGGTGTGTGGACCTGAAAAATCGAGCAAGCGCGGCTTCGCTGCGCGTCAGCCGGTCGAGCCGCCCCAATGTTTCCAAAAGATCGAATTCCGTCATCGAAAATGATGCAATTGTTTCAGAAAATTCATTTTCTGAGGAGGTTGTTTCAAAGCGGTATCACCCGCAGCCGCCCGGTGTCAACCGAAAAAAGGCAGGGCACCTGAGGGGAGCCGGCCGTCCTCCGGCCCCTGGGCCGAAGGCGGCGCTCAACCGGCCTCGGCCGTGTTTTCCTCGAAATCCGCCGCCCGGAAGCCGAGGTTCCCCCAGCGGTGGGTGTCGATCGAGAGGCTCTGGCCGCGGAGCCCGTGGAGGAGCTCGAGGCGGCCTTCCATGAGGACGGGGGCGCGCGCGACGTGGACGCCGCGCGCCGCGGCCGCGGCGAGGAGGCGGCCGGAGACGCGGTCGGGGGCCGCGATGCGGAGGCGGCAGGTGTCGTCGAGGGCGGCGATCAGCTCCTCCTCGCCCTCCTCGACGCGCGACACGCCCGCCGCGAGGCGGCGGCCTTCCGGCCCCGACAGGAAACGGGCCGCGGCGGTGTCGAGCCCGGGGGGCAGGCTGAGGCGCACGCGGTTTCCGGCCGCGCGCGCGGCGGCGAGGCGCACAACGGTCTCGAAGATCCCGTCCCGCGGGTCGAGGCGCACGACGACCGTCCCGGCGGGCAGAAACCGGTGCCGGTTTTCCTGGCCCCGCAGGTGGTAGGCGTCCGCCGGGGCGAACTCCCGCTCCATCGCCGCCAGCAGGCTGCGCAGGGCGACGACCGCGCGCCCGATCTCCGCCCGCTCTCCGGCGGGGAAGCGGCCTGAGGCGAGCATCTCCTCCCAGCGGCCGGCGAGCCGCCACAGGGGGGAGGTGTCGCGGACCGGCGCAAGGGGCGGCGGCCCGGTTTCCTCGACGTCGAGAAACTGCAGCGCGTAGTGGGGGCCCCCGGCCTGGATCCCCGCGCCGAAGGCCGACTTGCCCATGCCGCCGAAGGGCTGGCGGCCGACGATCGCCCCGGTCGTCGGCCGGTTGATGTAGAGGTTCCCGGCGCGGATGTGCTCCTGCCAGTAGGCCCACTCCCGCGGGTCGAGGCTCTCGAGGCCCGCGGTCAGCCCGTAGCCCGTCCGGTTGGCGAGGGCGACGGCATGGGCGAGGTCCCGCGCGCACATCACCGCGAGCACCGGCCCGAAGAGCTCCGTCAGGTGCACGGGGCTTCCGGGCCTCACCCCCCAGCGGATCCCGGGCGTCCACAGCTGCGGGTTGCCCCCCAGGGGGCGGGGGGCGGGGTCCCAGGACTCGCCGGGGTCGAGCCGGGTCAAGGCCTCGCGCAGCGCCCCCTCCGGCGACCGCACGAGCGGCCCCATGCGGCTTGCGAAATCCCAGGCCGAGCCCGCGCGAAACGAGGCCGCCGCGTCCGCGAGGCGGCGGCGGAAGGAGTCGTCCTCGTAGACCTCGTGCTCGAGGATGAGCAGCGAGGTCGCCGAGCACTTCTGGCCGCTGTGGCCGAAGGCGGAGACCACGACGTGGGCGATCGCCTGGTCGCGGTCCGCGGCCGCGGTGACGATGGTGGCGTTCTTGCCCCCGGTCTCGGCGGCCAGCGGCAGCCCCGGCCGGAGCCGCAGGATCTCGCGGGCGGTCTCGGTGCCGCCGGTCAGGACGGCGAAGTCGATCCGCGGGTCCAGGACGAGGCGGCGGCCCGCCTCCGCCCCCGCGCCGGGGACGAACTGCAGCGCGCTCGGCGGCACCCCCGCCCGCATGAAGCAGCGGACCAGGAGCCAGCCCACGGTCACGGCGAGCGAGGAGGGCTTGAAGACGACCGTGTTGCCGGCCGCGAGGGCTGCGGCGATCCCGCCGCAGGGGATGGAGACCGGGAAGTTCCAGGGCGAGAGCACCGCGACGACGCCCTTGCCCCGGAGGCGAAGGTGGGGGGCGGCGAACCAGCGGCGCAGCGACAGGGGGTAGTAGCGCGCGAAGTCGACCGCCTCGGAGACCTCGGGGTCGGTCTCGGTGAAGAGCTTCCCCGTGGTCGCGGCCGCGGCGCCCAGGAATTCCCCGCGGGCGGCGGCGATTTCGCGGGCGGCGGCGAAGAGGATGCGCTCGCGCTCGGCGTGCGGCATGGCCCGCCAGCCGTCCGCATCGGCGCGGGCGGCGGCGATCGCCCGCTCGAGCTCGGCCTCCCCGGCCGCGGCGGTGCGGGCGATCGCGACGCGCAAGGGGAGCCGGTTGGGGTCGAGCTCCTCGCGGGCGCCCGGGCCGGGGGCGATCTCCTCGCCCGCGACCACGAGCGGGACGGAAAGCGGCGGGGTGCCGGGCGCGCGGCGCCAGCGGTCGCGGATCGCGGCGGCCCAGGCGCGGTTGGCGGCGAGCGCCCAGTCGGTGGGCGGCTCGTTGCGGAAGGCGGCCTCCGCGGCGAGGGGGGGTGCGCCCTCGGCCGGCTCCCGGCCCCGGTCCTGGCGGCGGTGGGGGGCCGGCGGGGGGAGGATCAGGCGGCTTGCGGATTCGCGGAAGGCGGCGGCGAGCGCCTGCCAGGCGCCGTCGCCCGGGGCGAGGCTCCCGGCGTGGCGCAGGAAGTGGCCCCGACCCGTGTTTTCATCGAGCCTGCGCACGAGGTAGGCGATCGCCGCGAGGAAGTGGCGGCGCTCCGCCGTCGGGGCGTAGGTGAGCACCTCGAAGCCCCGGGCGGCGATCGCGCGCCGCAGCGGGTTCGCCATGCCCTCGAGCATCTCGATCTGGATGCGCTCCTTGACGCCGCGGCGCTCGGCCAGCCGGCAGGCGAAGGCGAGGTCGAAGGGGTTGTGCGAGGCGATGCCGGGGCGCACGGCGCGGGTGCGCGCGGGGTCGAGCAGGAAGGCGACCATGCGCTTCCATTGGGCGTCGGTCTCGGCCTTCTCCTCGAAGCAGGCGAGCGGCCAGTTGCGGTGGGCGGCCTCCAGGCGCTCCATTTCGAGGTTGGCGCCCTTGACGATGCGGATCTTGATCGGGCTCCCGCCGCCCGCGACCCGCGCCTCGGCCCAGGCGCAGAGCTCGCGGAGGATCCCCCAGGAATCCGGGAGGTAGGCTTGAAGCGCCATCCCGGCGAAGACCCCGCGGAGCTCGGGGCGCTCGAGGGCGCGGCGGAAGGCCGCGGCGGTGAGGGCGAGATCGCGGAAGCCCTCCATGTCGAGGGTCACGGTCTTGGGGACCCACCGGCCGTCGGCGCGCAGGAAGCGGCGGCGGGCGGCCTCGCCCAAGAGGAGGGCGAGCCGCTCCTCGATCCGCGCGGCGTTTTCCTCGAAGGCGAGCGGCTCCATCCAGGGGACGAGGCTTGAGATCTTGACCGCGATCTGCTCGACGGCGGGGCGGCGGAGATCGGCGAGATAGGCCTCGAGGAAGGCCCGGGCCTCGGCCTCGCCCAGCACCTCTTCGCCGATGCGGTTGAGGTTGACGCGCAGGCCCTCCCGCCGGCGGGCTTCGAGGAAGGCGGCGAGCGGGGCGGGTTCGCCGGGGAGGATGACGTGGCCGCTCTCGCGGCGCAGCCCCGCGAAGACGGCCCGCACGGCCGCCGCCGGGAAAAGCGGGCCGAGGCGCAGCAGAAGCCGGAGGGCGAGCCGCTCGGGGGGCGAAAAAAAGCGCGGGAGGCCCTCGGCGTCGAGCAGCGCGCGCATCCCCCCGAGCGCGCGCCGCGGGTCGGCCGGCCGGAAGCCGCGGTCGATCCAGGCGACGAGCACGGCCTTGTCGTGCGCCGCGGCGGCAAGCCGGGAAAGGCGCCGGCCGCGGCGCCGTTCCGCGGGGGTCGCCTGCGCCGCCGCCTCCTCCCAGAGGCGCCGCGCGAGCGCCGGCGCCTCTTCGGCCGCGGCCGCGATCTCTTCCCAAGCGTCGGACAACGGGGTCATTTGCCGGATGGGTCTCCGCCGCCGGGGGCCGGCGCCCGCGGCGTCAGTGTTCTCCGAGGTAGGCCTTGCGCACGATCTCGTTTTCGGCGAGGCGGGCGGCCGCGTCGCTGAAGAGGATCGCCCCCGATTGCAGGACGTAGCCGCGGCGTGCGATCTGCAAGGCCATGCGGGCGTTCTGCTCGACAAGCAGAATCGTCGTCCCGGCCTCGTTCAGCCGCCGGATGGTCTCGAAGATCCCGTCCACGAGGACGGGGGCGAGCCCCATGGAGGGCTCGTCCATGAGGAGGATCTTGGGGTTGGCCATGAGGGCCCGCCCCATGGCGAGCATCTGCTGCTCGCCCCCGGAGAGGGTGCCGGCGACCTGGCGCGAGCGCTCCTTGAGGCGGGGGAACAGGGCGAAGACGCGCTCGAGGTTTTCAGCGTTCCGGCGGCGGTCGGGACAGGTGAAGGCGCCCATGTCGAGGTTTTCGAGGACCGTGAGGCGGCCGAAGATCCGGCGCCCCTCGGGGACCTGGACGATCCCCTCGCGCACGACCTCGTGGGGGGGAAGCCGGGTCAGCTCCCGGCCCTCCAGGCGGATCGAGCCGCTGCGCGGCCGGAGCAGCCCGCTGGCGGTCTTGAGGAGGGTCGTCTTGCCGGCGCCGTTGGCCCCGATGATGGTGACGATCTCGCCGCGCTCGACCTCGACGGAGATGCCCTTCAGGGCGTGGATGTTGCCGTAGTAGGTGTGGATGTCCTGGATCTCGAGCATGGCCATGGCCGCGTCTTCCTCCCCCTTCACGCCGCGCGGGCGGAGCCCGCCCCGCCCCGGCCGAGGTAGGCCTCGATCACCCGGGGGTCGGACTGGACCTCGGCCGGCGTGCCCTCGGCGATCTTTTTGCCGTAATCGAGGACGGTGACCTTCTCGGAGATGCCCATCACGACCCGCATCTGGTGCTCGATCAGCAGAATCGTGATCCCCAGCTCGTCGCGCAGGCGGCGGATGAAGTCCATGAGGTCCTGCGACTCGCGGGGGTTCATGCCGGCCGCGGGCTCGTCCAGGCAGAGCACCTTCGGCCGGGTGGCGAGCGCGCGGGCGATCTCGAGGCGCCGCTGGTCCCCGTAGGGGAGGTTCTTGGCGACCAGGTCCCCCTTGCCGGCGAGCCCCACGAAGCGCAACAGCCGCGAGGCCTCCTCGTGGGCCTCGCGCTCCTCGCGGCGCACCGCGGGGGCGTCGAGGACGATCCCCAGGAAGCCCGCCTTCAGGTGGCCGTGCAGGCCGACCAGCACGTTCTCCATGGCCGTGAGGTTGGGGAAGAGCCGGATGTTCTGGTAGGTGCGCGCGATCCCGCGGCGGACGATCTGGTCGGGCAGGAGCCCGACCAGGGATTGGTCCTCGAGCAGGATCTCGCCCGCCTCGGGGCGGTAGAAGCCGGTGATGCAGTTGAAGAGGGTCGTCTTGCCGGCGCCGTTGGGGCCGATGATGCTGTGGATGCTTTGCCCGCGGATCTCCACATCCACCTGGTCGATCGCGACCAGCCCCCCGAACTGCTTGGTGACTCCGGTGATCGTGAGGATCGGCATGCGCTGCCTCCTTAGGGGCGGCCGGCGGCCGCTGCGGCGGGCGCATCGGGGGTCGGCCCGGCCTGCTCTTCGTGTTCGTGCAACTCGCGGCGCCGGGTCGCCTCGGGCCACAGCCCCTCGGGCCGCAAGAGCATCATCGCGACCAGTGCCGCGCCGTAGACGAGCAGGCGGTACTCGGCGAATTCCCGCAAGAGCTCGGGCAGCCCGACGAGGGCGAAGGCGCCCACGATCACCCCCGGCATGCTGCCGATGCCGCCCACGATGATCACGCAGAGGATGTTGATCGAGATCATGACGTTGAAGGAGTGGGGGTAGACCGAGCCGATCTTGGTGGCGAAGATCGCCCCGCTCAGCGCCGAGAAGCCCGCGCCGGTCGCGAAGGCGAGCAGCTTGGCGGCCACGAGGTTGATGCCCATCGCCTGGGCGACGTCCTCGTCCTCGCGCACGGCCATCCAGGCCCGGCCGAGGCGCGAGTCACGCAGCCGCCAGGAGATGAAGCCGACGAGCAGGCAGCCGGCGAGGATGAGGTAGTAGATCTCCTGGGGGCCGCCGAACTCGAAGCCCACGATTTCGGCCTTGGGGATCTTGCCGATTCCCTGGGCCCCGCCCAGCCAGGGGCGAAGCGAGTCGGAGAGGACGAGAATGCGGATGATCTCGCCGAAGCCGAGGGTGGCGATCGCGAGGTAGTCCCCGCGCATCTTCAGGACCGGGATGCCGAGCAGGACGCCGGCGATCACCCCGAAGAGGACGGCGAAGGGCAGCGCCTGCCAGAAGGACAGGGAGAAAAAGCCGAGCTCGGGCGAGGTGAGGATGGCCACGGTGTACGAGCCGATCGCAAAGAAGGCGACGTAGCCGAGATCGAGCAGCCCCGCGAAGCCGACCACGATGTTGAGCCCGAGGCCGAGAAGCACGTAGAGCCCGACGATGGTGAGGACCTCGCTCAGGAAGAGCCCGAGCACCTGGGGCAGGATCGCAAGCACCAGGGCGAGCAAGGCGAAGGCCCCGATCCGCAGCCCCCGGCGGCCCCCGGGGGAGAGCCTCGCGATGCGGCCGCGGACGGCGGCCCCCTGGAGCGCCCAGAAGGCCGCGCCGGCGGCGGTGAGGACAAAGAGCGCGACCGCCCCGCCGGGGGAGAGCCCGAGCCCCTCGAAGACCAGATCGGCCAGGCCCGCGACCGGCCCCCAGGAGGAGAGGACCGGGTAGACCGTGTCCTGGAGCATGCCCAGGCCGGCGACGCAGACGAGCCCCGCCGTGACCGCGCGGCGCGGCACCGGCGGCAGAAGCCGCAGCCCTGCGGCCGCCGCCCCCGTGAGGAGCCCCGCCGCAAGGAGCAGGGCGAGCCCGACCTCGAGCTCCTCGCGCTGGAAGACGAGCATCTGGAACACGGCGGGGGAGGCGTTGATCAGGACCTGCCGCAGGTTGACCGCCTTGGAAAGCAGGACGAGCAGCGCCAGAAGCGCCGCCGCGGCGAGCCCGCAGACCAGCCCCGCCGCGAGCGCCCGGCCCCTCCCGGCGTGCCGCAGCCCGCGGTCGGCGGCGAGGTAGGCGATGAAGAGCCCCGTGAAGAAGAGAAGCCCCTCGCCCATGGAGAGAACCCCGCTCACGATTTCACGCTGGCTGAAGGCCTCCACGATCCCGACCAGGGTGAGGAGAACGAGGCAGGCCCCGGAGACGAGCCCCAGGCGCAGTCCCGGCAGGCGTTCCCGTGATTCGGCGTTCATGCGGCCAGACTCCTTCGGTTCGTGCGCTTCAGGCCTTCTTCACCGCAAGCCGTTCGCCCAGGATGCCGGTCGGCCGGAAGATCAGCACCAGGACCAGCATGGTGAAGGCGATCGCGTCCTTCAACTGGTAGGGGGCGGTGATGCCCAGGCCGTCGAGAAAGAGGCTCGGTCCGATCGACTCGACCAGCCCGAGGAAGATCCCGCCCAGCATGGCGCCCGGGATGTTGCCGATCCCCCCCAGCACCGCCGCGGTGAAGGCCTTGAGGCCGGGGATGAAGCCCATGAAGAAATGGACCTGCTTGAACATGATGGCGTAGAGCACCCCCGCGGCCCCCGCGGCCGCCCCGCCGATCATGAAGGTCATGGAGATCATGCGGTCGACGTCGACGCCCATGAGGGCCGCGGCCTCCTTGTCCTCGGACACCGAGCGCAGCGCGCGGCCGAGCCGGGTGCGCTGGGTGAACTGGTAGAGGGCGAGCATGAGGAGGGCGGCGGCGAAGATCACGACCAGCTGGAATTTCAGGACCCGCACCGGCCCCAGGTACAGCGGCCCCTCGAGGGCCTTGATCACGGGGTAGGCCTGGAAGCCCGAGCCGTAGAGGCCGCGGAAGACATACTGCAGGAAGAAGGAGGCGCCGATGGCCGTGATCAGCGGCACCAGCCGCGGCGCGGTGCGCAGCGGCCGGTAGGCGATCAGCTCGAGGAGATAGGCGATGAGCGTCGAGGTCGCCATGGAGACGAGAAAGACCATCGCCATGCTGAGCACGGGCTGGGTTTCGAGCAGCCCGCTGCGGTGGAAGTAGGCCGCGACGTAGTAGGCCGTGTAGGGGCCGCTCATGAAGACCTCGCTGTGGGCGAAGTTGATCATGCGCAGCACCCCGTAGACCATGGTGTAGCCCATGGCGATCAGGGCGTAGATGCTCCCCTGGGCAAGGCCGAAGATCGTGAAGTCGACCCAGTGGTCGAGGCTGTAGGCGCCCCGCGCCAGGGTCGCGATCGAGCCCCAGAGGATGAGGGCGATCAGGATCGCCCCGATCGTCCACATGACGATGTCGGTCGGCGTCAGCTTGCTGCGCGTCGGTCGGGCCATCGCGTCGGTGTCCTTGGAGGCGAAATGGTCCCCGCGGGGCGGGGCCGGGCGGCGCTTGCAAAAGAGCCGGGCCCGAAGTCGGACCCGGCTCCGGTCATGCGGCAGGACTCCCGCGGGGCCTTGTCGCCCCGCGGGCATGGCCTCGGAGAGCCCCTTGCGGGATCAGTACGGCTTCCAGAAGGGGGACTCCGGGTTGACCAGCTTCTTGATGTTCTCCGCGGTCTGCTGGTAGACCGCGATCCGCGGGTCGGCGCAGTCGCCGTAGGGGTTGCAGGTGAGCGTGCCGGTGAGCCCCTTCAGGTCCTTGGTCGCATAGAGCGCGTCCCGGAGCGCCTTGCGCGGGATGTAGAGCGTCTCCCCTTCCTTCACCGCCACCTTCTCGATCGCTTTGAAGACCATCAGCGCCGCGTCGTAGCCGTGGGCGTGGAAGGGCGCGATCGGCTTTTCGCCGTACTTCTTCTGGTGCTTGTCGAGGAAGCCCTTGTAGCCGGCGGCGAAGGCCGAGAAATCCGGGCTCGAGTGGAACATGCCCACCGCCGCCTCGCCGGCCGCCTTGTAGAAATCGGGCGAGAAGGAGCCGTCGGCGCTCATGAGGTAGGTCTGCTCCAGGCCGGCCACCTCCTTCACCTGGCGGGTGATGTGGCCCGCGGCGGCGATGAAGATCGGGTAGTAGATGAACTGCGGCTTCTGGGTCGCGATCTTGGTCAGCACCGGCCGCATGTCGGTGTCGGTCGGGGCGACGGCCTCCTGGCTGGTGATCGTGCCGCCGAGCTTCTTGAACTCCTCGGCGAAGACGGCCTGGAGCTGCTCGGCGTAGACGCTGCCGTCGTGGATCGTGGCCGCGGTCTTGACCCCGAGCTTCTTGATCGCAAACTGCGCCGCCACCGCGCCCTGCACCTTGTCGTTGTGGGCCGTGCGCAGGTAGCCGTCATACTCGGGGCCGCGCTTGGGGTCGGTGAGGTAGGGGGCGGTGTTCGACGGCGACACCGTGGGGATGCCCGCCTTCCAGAGGATCGGCGCCCCGGGCCGGGCGGCGCTCGAGCAGTTCGAGCCGATCGCCGCGACGACCGTCGGGTCGGAGGCGATCTTCGTGGCCGCGGCCTGTCCGCCCTCGGCGTTGCAGCCTTCGTCCTGGCCGCTCAGCTTGATCGGGTGGCCGAGGAGCTTGCCCCCCTGGTCCTGGATGGCGATCTCCACCCCGCGCTTGGTGTCGGTGCCGAGCGAGGCGTCTGGCCCGGCGACGACCATCCAGTAGGCGATGTGGATGGGCTGGCCCTTCTTGATCGTGACGACGCCGATCGGGTCCTTCGGGGGGGCCGCCTGGGCGAGCCCGGCGACGGTGAACCCGGCGAGCACCACCAACGCGACGACGAGAGCGAAACGACGGGTCATGGCTGCCTCCTTAGGGTACGTTGTGGTTGGTTGGGGACTTCCTTTTTTGCGCACGCGAAGCCTTACGCTTCCGGCTTTCTCCACCCGGCGAAGCGTCGTGAAATTACTAAACGCGCCTCAGTCTGTCAAGACGCCTGCAAACCCCAGCGGCCGGGGCATCCCCCGGGAATCCCTAGAGATCGAGCCAGGTGCCGATCCCCTTCGCGCGGGCCCGCTCGTAGAGGAGCGGGGCGACGGCCATGTCGTCGATCGCCAGCCCCAGGTTCGCGGTCATCGTGCGCTCGGCGGGGGTTTCGCGTCCCGGCTTGCGCCCCGTGACCAGCTCGCCCAGATCGGCGTGGATCGGCGGGATCCCTTGGAAATAGCCCATCGACTGGTAGAGCCGGAGCTGGGGCACGTCGTCGGTGCAGAACTTCGAGGCCTCGGCGAGGGCCGCGCGGCTCCAGTAGGAGTCGTAATCGACGAGCGAGGCGAAGGCCCCCTCCTCGAGCCACCCCGGCTGGATCGTCGCGTGCGGGGTCTTCAGGATGGGGCCGGCGGTGACGACGATGTCGCAGCCGCTGACCGCCTCGCGCGGGGTCTTCACCGTCACGACCTCGATCTGAAGCTGCGGGCCGATCTCCCGGGCGTAGCGCTCCGCCGCGGCGGGGTCGGTGTCGTAGGCGAGGATGCGCCGCAGGGGAAAGAGGACCCGCAGGGCCTCGGCGTGGCTGCGCGCCTGGACCCCGCAGCCCAGAACCCCGAGAACGGAGGAGTCCGGCCGCGCCAGCCTCCGCGCGGCCACCGCGCTCGCCGCCCCCGTGCGCTTGGCCGTGATCCACACGCAGTCCATCACCGCGAGCGGCAGCCCCGTCTCGACGTCGTTGTAGATGAGGAGCCCCGTGATGTAAGGGAGCCCCCGCTTGGGGTTCTCCGGGAACCCGCCCACCCACTTGATCCCGGCGGACTTGAGGTCGGGGATGTAGGCGGGCATGGCGTGGAGGAAGTTGTTTCCCCCGCCGGGGTGGATCCCGGGCTTGGGGGGCATCTCGGTGCGGCCTTCGCCCTTGGCGCGGAAGGCGGTCTCGAGGGCCGCGATGATCTCCTCCATCGAGAGGCCGACCCGGACCACGTCGGCCTGGGAGAGGTAAAGCAGGCGGTTTGCAGCCATGGCGGCTCCTTTCCCGGCGCGGGGTTGATCTTTCGGGAGGGATCCCTCATACGGGAGGGACCCGGCGGTGTCAAGCGGGCCGCGGCGGGGGCGCCCCCCGCCGCCGCAGGAGGGAGGCGCAAGGGGCATGGACGAGGCGGGGCTGCTTTCGTTTCTCGAGGCGCGGGGGATCCCCTACCGCCGCTCTTCCCACCCGGCGGTCTTCACCGTGGCCGAGGCCGCGCGGCATGTGCCCCCGCTTCCCGGGGCGAAGACGAAGAACCTCTTCCTGCGGGACAAGCCGGGAAAGCGCCACCTGCTGCTCACCGTCCCGGCCGCCAAGGCGGTCGATCTCGCCGCGCTCTCGCGCGCGCTCGGGCTGCAGCGGCTGGGGCTCGCCTCGGCCGAGCGGCTCGGCCGCTTGCTGGGGATCGCCCCGGGCGCGGTGACGCCGCTTGCCGTCGTGAACGACCCCGAGGGCCGGGTCGAGCTGCTCTTCGACGAGGAGCTCTGGCGCGAGGAGGCGCTCCAGGTGCACCCGCTGGTCAACACGGCGACCCTCGTGCTGGGCCGCGAGGCGATCGAGCGCTTCCTGGCGGCCCTCGGCCGGCCGCTGCGCTGCATCCCCGTCCCTTCCCGCTAGTCCTTGAGGCCGCGGAGCCGCTCCCGGCGGCCGGCGATCTCGGTGATGCGGATCCCGTACTTTTCGTTTTTCACGACGACCTCGCCGCGGGCGATGAGGACGTCGTTCGCCAGGATGTCGACCGGCTCGCCCTCCAGGCGCGAGAGCTTGAGGGCCGAGCCCGGCTGCAGCCGCAGGAGCTCCTGGATGGGGATGCGGCTCCTGCCGAGCTCGACGGTGAGTTCCACGGGGATGTCGACGAGGAGATCGAGGCCGAAGTCTTCGGGCAGGGCGGGCGCCTCGGCTGCGGGGGCCGCCGGCCCGGGGTGCGGGGCGGCGGGCGGGGCGGCCTGCGCCGCGGGGGAGGGCTCGCGGGCGGCGGGGCGCCCGGGGGTGGCGCGGCCGGCCTCCGCGGCCGGCTTTTCGCCCCCGGCCGCGGGGGTCTCCTCCACGCGGTAGTGGACTTCCGTTGCGCCGCGGGGGGCGGCCTTCACGAGATCGGAGATCTTGAAGCCCATCTCGGCGAAGACCGGCAGGCCCCCGGCCTCGAAGGCGAAGCGCTCGTAGCGGTCGAGGTTCAAGGCCTCGATCATGAAATCCGTCCCCGCCGTGACCGAGGGGGTCGAGAGCGCGCAGCGCAGGCCCGTGTCGGTGAGCGCCGATTTGAGGCCGCCGGTCACGATGTTGCCGAGCTCGCCCAGCATGTCGTGGATCGCCGCCTCGTCGTCGATCTCCCCGGGCTCGACCCCGAGCATGTTGGCCGCCATGCGGCGGGCGAGCTCCTCGCCGACGTGCACGCTCACCACCCCGGTCGCGTCGCCCGCGAAGCAGACCGAGGAGACGAGCCGCTTTCCCTGCAGGCTCGAGGCCGAAACCGTATCGACCGGCGCGAGCGCAAGCGAAAACATCGTCTCGAAGACCTCGGTCACGGCCGCGGCGATCTTGGCGCGGGGGTCGAGCGCCTCGAGCTTGGCCGCATCCACGTGCGGCAGCCGGGACATCGCCTCCGGCGTGCAGAACTCGAGACCCGCCTCGGCGGCCTCGACGCCCTTGAGGCCGGCCTCGACGACGAAGACGTGCTCCCCGTGGCGGAAGGCCATGCGCTCGAAGCGGTCCATGGCGAGCGAGCGGATGGTGAAGTCGGTGCCGAAGGTGATCGAGGGGGTGGAGAGGACACAGGGGTGGCCCGCGTCGTTGAGCGCGGATTTCAGGTTCCCGCCGACGATGTTGGTCACCTCGGCGAGGAGATCGCGGACATCGGTGGCGAGATCGACCTCGGCCGGCTCCTGCTCGAGCATGCGCCCCGCCATCAGCCGGCCGAAGGTCTCGGTCACCTGGAGGTTGAAGATCCCGGTGACCGCGCCCGCGAAATTGAGCGTGCCGACGAGGCGGTGGATGCCGTATCCCGGCGGGGGCTCCTCGGCGAGCGGCTCGACCTCGAGCGCGAGCATCGTGCCGTAGGTGTCGATCACCGAGGACGTGATGCGCTCGCGGATGTCGAAGGTGGAAAGGTCGCCCATTGGCTGCCTCGCGGGCGGCCGCGGAGCCTCCCCCTTGCGCCCCCCCGGCCCCGGACCGCCGCCCGGGCGGCGGGGGCCGGGCCGCATTTCCCCGCTCAGGGCTTCAGCTTCAGGCTGTCGAAGGGGTCGCGCTCCCAGGAGCGCGAGGCGGATTCGATTGCGCCCGCGTCCGTCCCGTAGAAATCGACCGTGGCGACATGTTCGCACAGCGACCGGATCTTTTCAACCACCGGCCGGTGCTCGGGGTGGGCCTGGTAGCGGGCGAGCGTTGCGGCGTTGGCGAAGAGGCCGACCAGGGCGAAATCCCAGGAGCGCTCGGTCCGCAGCACGTCGCGGCCGAACTCGTAGACGCGGATCTCCGGGATGCGGTTGGGCAGATCGTCGAGGAGCCTCTCGAGGTCGCGGATCTCCTCCTCGGGGACGCCCGGCCGGAATTTCATCAGGACGACGTGGTTGAGCATGACGGTCTTCGGCCTCCCGCGGCGCCTCAGGGTCGGGCGGGGATCCAGCCGGCGCCGCCCTTCGGCCGGACCGCAACCCCGGTGAACCAGACCCTGAATACGCCGTCCGCCCCGCGGCGGTCAAGGGAGAGCCTGAGCGGGCCGACCTCCCGCCAGTCCTCCCAGGTCGTGACCCGCGTGGGCCGGGGGTCGCCGCCCTTGCGGTAGACCCATTGCAGGATGCGGCCTTCGGGGTCGAGGAAGAGCTCGTAGACGTCGCCCGGGGTGTAGCCCTCGTCGGCGGGGTAGGCGACGACGACGCGCCGCGCGCGGCCCTGCCCGATCGGCAGCGCGGCGGGTGCGGGGTCTTCGGAGATCTTCGCCGCGAGGTCCCAGGTGAGCCGCAAGGGGAAAAGGAGCCAGTAGTTGTCGTTGACGAACAGGGGGTCCGCCGCGCGGGCGCGCTCGGAGGCGGAGCCGGAGGAGAGAAGGCCGCGCTCCCAGGTCAGCTCTTCCGCGGCCCCCCCGGCCGGGCGGAAGGTCACGCGGTCGGCGGCGGGTGCCCAGAGCCAGCTGCGGCTCACCTCCCGGTCGGGGAGCTTGACGTGGAAGGTGTAGGCGATCTCTTCGATTTGCGCGAAATCGGAAACCCCGCTGCCGCGGGCGATCGCGGCACGCAGATCGCCTGCGGCAGCGGCGGGGGCGGAAAGACAAAGGACGGCGGACAGCAAAAGCGGCACCGGCGCAAGGGCCCTGCGGCCCGGGTGGGCGGGGGTCATGGCGGCTCTCCCTCCTCTTTTCGCGAAACAACAACTTTCCCGGCGCATGCGCCGGGTGCCTCAACATAAGCCGGAATCGTCGCGGGAAAAGGGGGGAGGACGGCGCGGGAGGGGAGCCGGGTCAGCCGCGGCGGGAGCGCAGATGAACGATCTGGTTCTTGATTTCGCTCACGATGAAGCTGCTTCGCAGGGCGGCCGCGATCGGGCCCTCGCCCGGCGGCGCCCCGAGCACCGCGGCCGCGTGGCGGCGGATCGCGAGGATCCCTTCCGCCACCTCGCGCCGGAAATAGCCGGCGCGGGCGAGGCAGTTCGGCGGCGGGGCCTGCCCCAGGTTGATCCGCAGGCGGGGCACGAAGAGCGGCGCGCCCTCCTCCTCCGCGGCCGCCTCCGCCGGCCGGCGGCCGAGGTAGGCGAGCTGGTTCGCCATTTCCTCCAGGGTGAAGTAGGACTTGAGCGCCGCGGCGATCTCCGCCTGCGTGGGCTCGACCCCCGTCGTGCGCCGGGTGAACTCGAGAATTTCGTGGAGGGCCTCGGTGAGGCGGGGCCCCAGCCGCAAAAGCGCCGGCGGGGCGGGGCGCGGGGGGACCCGGCCCGCGGCGGCGGAAGGGGAGCGCTTCGTGTCCGCAGGGGATCCGGCGAGGGTCATCCGGCGAAGGGGGCGGGCGGGGGTGCGGGCCGCGCTTCGGCCGGCATCCCCGCCCGTGTTTTCGGCCGCATCTTCCCGTTCCGCGGGCGCTTTCAGGCCGCGGCGAAGACAGACCGGCTCAGAACTCGCCCAGCGGTCGCTGGAAGGTCCAATCGAAGGGTGCGACCACGAGCTTTTCGGTCGCCTGGTCGGTGTTGCCGCCGAGCGCCGCAAAGGGGTAGCTCACCAGCCAGACCGCCGTCCCCAGGACCGTGCCCACCATCCCGATCGGCCGCATGACGAGCGCATCCCACATCATCTGGCCGCCGGTCGGCTCCTGCTCGCAGTCCGTGTAGTATTCCTTGTCGAGGCATTTGCCGCCGGCCGTGCGATAGGCCGAGGCCGCCCCCGCCGTCCCGGCGCACAGCACGAGTGCCGCCATGAGCGCTGCCATCCACGCCGATTTCCCGAACCTCATGGTCTCCTCCTTCGTGGCGGACCCCGGCGTCTTCCCGGGATCCCCTCGCTTGCGGGCCGGGGCGGCCCGCCGGGTTGCATGCCCTGCAACCGTCCTCTATTATATCCGACAGTCGGCGTAAAACTCAAATCGCAATCGTAACCAATTGAAAGCATGAGTTTTTTGAAGGATCACGGATGGGCGCCTTCTCCGAGACCCTCGAGGTCGCCGTGCCGCTGCCGGTGCCGGGGACCTTCACCTACGGCGTGCCGGCCGGCCTCGAGGGGAAAATCCTCCCCGGCATGCGCGTCCTCGTCCCCTTCGGCCGCCGGCGGCTGAGCGCCTGGGCGCTGGGGCCGGGGGAGCAGTCCGGCCGCGGGGACCTCAAGGCCGTCCTGGACGCGCCCGACGCGGAGCCGCTTTTTCCGGAGGCGATGATCCCCTTCTTCCGCTGGACGGCCGCCTACTATAAGCAGCCGCTCGGCGAGGTGATCCAGACCGCGCTGCCGGCGGGGACACGCCTCTTCGAGCGGACCGTCTACCGCCTGCGGCCGGAGGCGCTCGCCCGGCTCGAAACGGAGCCGCTTTCCGCACCCGAGGAGCGGATCGTGGGCCTGCTCCGCCGGGGGGAGAAGACGCTCGCCGGGCTTTCCCGCGGGGTTGCGGCGGCGGGCCTCCGCCGCCACCTCGCCGCCCTCGAGCGCCGCGGCCTCCTGGAGCGCTCGCGCCGCCTGGCGCAGGGCGGCGGGGCCCCGCGGCTCAAACCCTGGGTGCGCGCCCTCCCCGGCGCCGCGCCGCAAGGGCTCCCTCCCCGGCAGGAGGAGGTCTTCCGCGAGATCGTGCGCGAAGGCGAAATCGCCCTCGACGAGCTCGCCCGGCGCCTGCCCCGCGCGGCCGCCGCCGTGCGGGCGCTGCTGCGCAAGGGCCTGGTCGAGCGCATCCGCCGCCGGCTCTACCGCGACCCCCTGGGGGAGCCGATCCTTCCCGATCGGCCCCCCGTCCTCACCCCGGAGCAGGAGGCCGCGGTCGCCGCCCTCGCCGCCGCCCTGGGCAGGGGCTTTGCCCCCTTCCTGCTGCGCGGGGTGACGGGGAGCGGCAAGACCGAGATCTACCTCCGCCTCGCCGCCGCGGCCGTCGCGGCCGGGTTCTCCGTCCTGGTCCTCGTCCCCGAGATCGCGCTCATCAGCCAGACCGAGCGCCGCTTCCGCGCCCGCTTCGGCGAGCGGATCGCCGTCCTCCACAGCCGGCTCGCCGCGGGCGAGCGCTTCGACCAGTGGTGCCGCGTGCTGCAGGGCGAGGCGCCGATCGCGCTCGGCGTGCGCTCGGCGGTCTTCGCCCCTCTGCCGCGCCTCGGCCTGATCGTCGTCGACGAGGAGCACGACCCGTCCTACAAGCAGGAGGGGGGCGTCCCCTACCACGCGCGGGACCTCGCCCTCGTCCGCGGCCGGGACCACGGGGCGGTCGTCGTCCTCGGCTCGGCCACCCCGTCGTTGGAGTCGGCCTACAACGCCAAGCGCGGCAAGTACACCGAGCTCATCCTCACCCGCCGCATCGAGGAGCGCCCCCTGCCCGCGGTGCGCGTGGTCGACCTGCGGGCCATGCGCGGCCGGCGCGGTCCCGGCCGCTTCATCGGCGAGGAGCTGCGCGCGGCGCTCGCCGAAACACTCGGCCGCGGCGAGCAGGCGCTCGTCTTCCTCAACCGCCGGGGGTTTGCGGGGTTTCCGGTGTGCGCCGCCTGCGGGGAGGCGCTGCGCTGCCCGCGCTGCGAGATCGCCCTCACCCTCCATCGCGCCGAGCGGCGCTACCGCTGCCATTACTGCGGCTTCGAGCGGCCGGCCGGGGAGGAGGCCTGCGGCTCCTGCGGGCGGCGCGAGATCCGGCCCCTGGGGCTGGGGACCGAAAAGGTCGAGGAGGCGCTCCGGGCGCTCTTCCCCCAGGCGCGCATCGCCCGCATGGACAGCGACACGACCCGGGCGAAGGGAAGCCTCCTCGCCCTGCTCCGCGGCCTGCGCGAGAAGACGATCGACGTCCTCGTCGGGACCCAGATGGTCGCCAAGGGGCACGACTTCCCGGGGATCACCCTCGTGGGGGTCGTCTGCGCCGACCTGTCGCTGCACTTCCCCGATTTCCGCGCCGGCGAACGCACCTTCCAGCTCCTCGCCCAGGTGGCCGGCCGCGCCGGCCGCGGCGAGCAGCCGGGGAGGGTCGTGCTGCAGACCTACAACCCGGAGCACGTCATCCTCCAGGCCGCCTGCCGTCAGGACTACGACGCCTTCTACGAGTCCGAGATGGGCTTCCGGCGCGAGCTCGGCTACCCCCCGCTTTCGCGGATCATCCTGCTCCGGATTTCCGGCCCGGGGAAGGGGGAGGCCGAGCGCGCGGCCCGGGCCGTGGCCGGGGCGTGCCTTGAGCTGCGGCGCCGGGAGGGCGGGCGCTTCGCCGCGGTCGAGGTCCTGGGGCCGGCCGAGGCGCCGCTTGCCCGGGTCGCCGGCCGGAGCCGCTTCCAGGTCCTCCTCAAGGGCGCGGACCCGGGGCCGCTCCACCGCTTGGCCGAGCGCTGCCTGGCGCGGCTCCCGGAGCTCGGCCTGCCGGCTTCGGTCGCCGCCGAGGTGGACGTGGACCCCCTCTTCCTGCTCTGAGGCCCGGGGGAGGGGGCCGGTGGCGGTTGACATCGCCGCGGCCGCCCCGATAGGATTCCCTTTCCCCGGCGGCCGCCGCAGGCGGGCGCCGGGCCGCGGTGCGAGGTCGAAGGCGGGGATGCCGATTCGCGACATCACGGTGCGCCGGGGATGCCTCTGGGCGCTTTTCATTCTCCTTGCGGGGAGTTTCCCGGCCGGGGCCGGTGCGGTCCCCGCGCTCTTCGTTCCCGAGCGGGGCTTCGAGTTCGCCCCGGTGATCGACGGCGAGACCGTGGTGCACGACTTTGCGATCGCCAACCGCGGCGGCGCGCCGCTTGTCATCCACCAGGTGCGCGCCGACTGCGGCTGCACGGCGGTTTCCTACCCCCGCCAGGTGCCGCCCGGCGGGGAGGGGAAGATCCGGCTGCGGCTCGACACCTCGGGCTACGGCGGCCGCAGGGTCGAAAAGACGGCCGAGGTGCTGACGAGCGACCCGGCCGAGCCGGCCTTCCGGCTGCGGCTGGCGGGCGAGGTGCAGCGCCTGGCGCTCATCCAGCCGCGGGTGCTGCAGCTGCGCGGCGCGGCGGGGGAGCGGCTGCGGGGCGAGATCCTCGTGCAGCCGGAGCCGGGCCATCCCTTCCGCATCCTGGAAGCCCGCGCCGGCGGCGGGACGATCCGGGTCGAGACCCTCGCCGAGGAGCATAACGGCCGCCCCGCCTTCCGCCTGCGGGTCGAGACCCTGCGCACCGAGGCGGGCTCCTACAACGACACGATCCGCCTCAAAACCGACCACCCCCGCAGGCCCGAGCTCGACCTGCGGGTCTTCGTCTACCTCAGGCCGGCCGCCACCCCCGCGGGCGCGGCGGAGGGCGGCCGATGACGCCGATCCGCGTGGTCGCCTTCGACTGCGACGGGGTCCTCTTCGACACCCTCGAGGCGAACCGCCATTATTACAACCGCATTCTGGAGCGCTTCGGGCACCCCCCGCTCGATGACGAGCGGCTGCGGTTCGCCCACGCGCACACCGTGCACGAGACGCTCGAGCTCCTCTTCGCGGACCCCGGCGAGCGCGAAGCCGCGCACGCCTTCCGCCGCACCATCGACTACGGCGACTTCATCGCCCACCTCACGATCGAACCCGACCTCGAGGCGCTTCTCGACTGGATGGGCCGCCGCTTCCACACGGCGATCGCCACCAACCGCACCGACACGATGGGCCGGCTGCTCAGGGCCTTCGGCCTGGAGGGCCGCTTCGACCTGGTCGTCACCTCCCTCGACGTCGCCCGGCCCAAGCCCGCCCCGGACTGCCTGCTCAAGATCCTCGAGCGCTTCGCGGCCGAGCCGCGGGAAGCGCTCTTCGTGGGCGACTCCGCGGTCGACGAGGCGACGGCCCGCGCGGCGGGCGTTGCCTTCGTCGCCTACCGCAACCCCGCGCTGGCGGCCGCCCACCACATCGACGCCCTCGGGCGGCTGCGCGATCTGCTCGACGGCCTGCAGCCCCCGGCCGGGGAGGCCTCTGCCCGGCAACGAAAGGAGAGCCCGCGATGACCGAGACGCCCGCGCCGCCCGCCGCACCCGAAGAGGACGGCGGGTGGGAGGAACGACGCCTGTGCAGCGACGAGTCCTGCATCGGGGTGATCGGCCCCGACGGCCGTTGCAAGGAGTGCGGCCGGCCGGCGGAAGAGGGGGGAGGGGCCGAGGCGCCGTCCCCCCCGGCCGCGGCGGCGGCCGGGCCCCCGGCGGCGGGGGGGGAGGCGGTGGGGGCGCCGGACCCGGAGGCGGGGCCGGCGGCGGAAGACGACGACTGGGCCAGGCGGCGCCTGTGCAGCGACGAGTCCTGCATCGGGGTGATCGGCCCCGACGGCCGCTGCAAGGAATGCGGCCGGCCGGCGGAGGGGTGACCCCCCGGGCGCGTTCAGGCCGGGACCGGCTGGGCTTCGGCCTCGGCCGCCTTGAGCGGCAGCGCGATCGTGAACTGCGCCCCGTTTCCGGGCACGTTTTCGGCCGTGATGCGGCCGTGGTGGTCCTCGACGATCCCCAGGCAGATCGAAAGCCCCACCCCCATCCCCATCGTTTTCTTGGTCGTGAAGAAGGGGTCGAAGATACGGTTCAAGTCCTTGGGCGGGATGCCGGGGCCGGAGTCGCGGATTTCGATCACGAACTCGTCGTCCCGGTTGTAGGTGCGCACGGCGATCTCGCCGAAGGCGCCCTGCTGGAGGTGGACCCGCTCGAGGTAGCCGGGGACCCCGGTGATCGCCTCGACGGCGTTGTTCACGAGGTTCATGAGCACCTGCCCCATCTGCTGCGGCGAGGCGATGAGCGTCGCCCGGGCGGCGTGCAGCTCGAGCCGGGGGGTGATCATGTTTTTCTTGAGCAGGCTCTTGACGAGCGCGAAGGTGTTCTCGACCACCTGGTTCATGTCCACGAGCTGCTTGCGCTCCTTGCCCGGCCGGTTCAGGTCGATCAGGTTTTTCACCGTGTCGCGGATGCTGTTGAAGGCGCTCTTGATGAGCTCGAGCTTGCGCTGGAGGTAGTCGTCGCCGCTGTAGGTCGACTTGAGGACGTTCAGCAGCGCCGTGATCCCCTGGAGCGGGGAGTTGATCTCGTGGGCGATCGAGGCCGCGAGCTGGCCGGTCGCGGCCAGGCGCTCGGAGCGGATGAGCTGGTTTTGCAGCCGTTTCATCGCCGTGATGTCCCGGGCGACGCACAGGCGGCAGGGCTCGCCCAGGTAGACGATCCGGCGGCAGCTGAGATCGAAGGGGATCGCCCCCCCGTCGCGGGTGCGCAGCTGCACCTCGAGGCGCGCCTCCCCGCGCGCGCCGGCCTCCTCGAGCACGGCCGCGAGCTGGTCGGCCTGCTCGGGGATCGCCAACTCGACGAGCGGGCGGGCGACGAGCTCGCGCGGCTCGAAGCCGGTGTTCCCGCGCACGCGGTCGTTGCACTCCATGACGAGGCCCTTGTCGTTCAGGATGAAGACGCAGTCGCCCACGTTCTCGAAGAGCTCCTTGTAGCGCGTGAGCTCCTCGGCGCGCTTGAACTCGGTGGTGTCCGTGGCGATGATCGTGGCCGCGATCACCCGGCGCTCGAGCCGCAGCGGCCCGATGCGGAAAGTGTACCAGAGCGAGCGCCGGCCGTTTTCCATGAGCACCTCGAACATGTCCGTCTCCCCCGTCTGGAAGACGCGGCGCACGATGTCGCGGGAGGTCTTGCGCGCCTCCTCGGGGAGCAGCTCGTGGAAGGAGCGGCCGATCATGAGCCCCGGCGGGATGCCGGCGAGCGCGTGGTTGGCGAAGCGCACCGTGCCGGACTGGTCGACGGTGAGGATCGTGTCGGGTGCGGTTTCGACAAGCGAGCGCCACAGCTCCTCGGACTCGTTGAGCCGCCGGGTCGCCTCCTTGAGGCGGTTGATGATCGACTGGGCGTGGGAGCCCAGGATGACGAGCAGGCAGAGCACCACGACGCGGATGTAGATGTCGTAGAGGTCCGGCCCGATCAGCTGCTTGATGAGGTTGAACTGGTTCGAGAAGAAGATGTTCAGGATGGAGTCGAGCACCCAGTAGACGGTCGAGATCAGGATGACCGACAGCACCATCGAGTCCGAGGACTTGCGGAAATCCAGGCCTGAGGATCTCATGGGAAGGCTCCCGCCTCGTTGCGGTTGCGGCAAGGCGCCCCGCGGCGCCGGCTCCGAAAACGCCCCGCGGATCCTACCACAACGCAGGGGGGGCGACCAAGAGGAAATCCGGCCGTGAGCGCGACCCGGGGCGCACGGTGGCTTGCCGCGCGCGGGATCCCCTTCCGCCTCGTGCGCTACGAGCACGCCGTGAAGGGCGCGGCCTGCGCCGCCCGGGCGACGGGCGTGCCCCTCGCGGAGGTGGTCAAGACGCTCGTGGTCGAGGCCGAAGGGGAGGGCTGCCTCCTGGCGCTCGTCCCCGGCGACCGCGAGCTCGACCTGCGGCGCCTGGCGCTCGCGCTCGGCGTCAAGCGCGCCCGTCTCGCCGACCCCTCCGACGCCGAGCGCGTGACGGGCTACCGCGTGGGCGGGATCAGCCCCTTCGGGACGCGGCGCGCGCTGGCCGTCGTGGTCGAGGCCGCGATCCTCACCCGCGAACGCATCCTCGTGAACGCCGGCGGCCGCGGGGTGATGCTCGCCATGGCCCCGGCGGGCTTGCTTGAGCTTCCCGGCGTCCGCGTGCTCGAGATCGCCCCTCTCCCCGCCGCCCCCTCCCCGTGAGCCCGCGCCGGGGGCGCGCCCCCCGATTGACAGCCCGGGCCTCCGGTCCCATGTTCCCGTGCGAACCCGAAGAGGAGGGTCTCCATGAAACCGAAAACCGCAACGCTTGTCCTTCTCGCGGCAGGCGTTCTCTGGATGCCGGCCGCGGCGCCCGCGGCCGGCGAGGACGGCGCGCCCATGAAACCCGACCGATCCCTGCTTCGCAAGGCGACCTTCGCCGGCGGCTGCTTCTGGTGCAGCGAGGCCGATTTCGAGAAACTCCCCGGGGTCGCGGAGGTGATCTCCGGGTACACCGGCGGCCGGGTCCCGCAGCCGACCTACGAGGAGGTGAGCGCCGGCCGCACGGGCCACGTGGAGGCCGTCCAGGTGCTCTACGACCCGAGCCGCATCGGCTACGGCGAGCTCCTCGAGGTCTTCTGGCGGCACATCGACCCGACCGACGCGGGCGGGCAGTTCGCCGACCGCGGCTCCCAGTACCGCACGGCCATCTTCTACCACGACGAGGAGCAGAAGCGGCTGGCCGAGGAGTCGAAGAAGGCGCTCGCCGCCTCCGGCCGCTTCAAGCGGCCGATCGTGACCGAGATCCTGCCCGCCAAGGAGTTCTACCCGGCCGAGGACTACCACCAGGACTACTTCCGCAAGAACCCCTTGCACTACGGCATGTACCGCGAGGGCTCGGGGAGAAACGCCTTCATCCGCAAGACCTGGGGCGAAGACTCCCCGCGGCCCAGGGACGACGGCCGCAAGACCCGCTGGAGCGGCTTCCGCAAGCCGCCGGTTGAGGAGCTGAAACAGCGCCTCTCGCCCCTGCAGTTCCAGGTGACCCAGGAGGAGGGCACGGAGCCCCCCTTTGAAAACGAGTTCTGGAACCACAAGGGCGCGGGGATCTTCGTCGACGTCGTCTCCGGCGAGCCGCTCTTCAGCACCACCGACAAGTACGACTCCGGCACCGGCTGGCCGAGCTTCACGCGGCCGATCGACCCGCACTTCATCGTCGAGCGCATCGACCGGAGCTTCTTCATGGTCCGGACCGAGGTGCGCAGCCGCTACGCCGATTCGCACCTGGGCCACGTCTTCCCGGACGGCCCGCCGCCGACGGGGCTGCGCTACTGCATCAACTCGGCCGCGCTGCGCTTCGTCCCCAAGGAGCGCCTGGAGGCCGAGGGCTACGGGGAGTACCTCACGCTCTTTGCCGAAGCGCGCTGAGGGCGGCGCCGCCGCCCCCTCCCCGCCGCGCAATTGACTCGGAGGCCCGGAGGGCATAAGGTCCCCCGCAACCCGGCAGGCAGCCTCTTCCCCCGCCCGCGGGGCGCAGGCGTGCGCGCACCCTCCCCGCCGGCCCGCGGGCGGGAACCCCACCCGCCGGGTCCTCGGATCGGGCGTGTTCGGCTTTCTCTCCCAGCTTGCGCCGTTTTCCCCCTGGGTCCTCCGCTACCCGCGGCGGCACCTGAGGGGCGATCTCGTCGCCGGGCTCACGGTCGCGGTCGTCGCCATCCCCCAGTCGATGGCCTACGCCCTGATCGCCGGGCTGCCCGTGCAGCAGGGGCTCTACGCCTCGGTCGTCCCCACCGTGGCGGCCTGCCTCTGGGGGAGCTCGGCGCACCTCGTGACCGGGCCCACGACCGCGGTCTCGCTCGTCGTCTTCACCACCCTCTCGGGGGTCCTCGCCCCCGGGGACCCCGCCTGGGTCGAGGCCGCCCTCGTGCTGGCGCTGCTCGTCGGGGCGATCCAGGCGGCGATGGGTTTCTTGCGGCTGGGGGCGCTTCTCGATTACGTCTCGCACTCGGTGATCGTGGGCTTCAGCACCGGGGCGGCCGTGCTGATCGGCTTCAAGCAGCTTCCCAACTTCTTCGGCCTGGAGGCGGGCCGGGGCGGCCATTTCCTGAAGGCGCTCGCCGAGATGGCCTCCGCCCTGCCCCGGGCGCACCCCGAAACCCTGCTGCTCGGCCTGCTCACCGTGGCCGTGATCGCGGGCGTAAAAAAGCTCCGCCCCGCCTGGCCGGGCACCCTCTTCGCCCTCATCCTCTGCGGGGCGGCGGTCGCCCTCTTCGACCTCGACCGCCGGGGGGTCGCGGTCGTGGGGGCGATCCCCCAAAGCCTCCCCCCCTTCCGCGTGCCGGGGGTCTCCTGGGAGGAGATCCCGCGGCTTTTCCCCGGCGCGCTCGCCATCGCCGTCCTCGGCCTGGTCGAGGCGGTCTCGATCGCCAAGGCGATCGCCTCCGAGACGCGCCAGCGGCTGAACGTCGACCAGGAGTTCATCGGCCAGGGGATGGCGAACCTCGCGGCCGGCCTCTTCAGCGGCTACCCCGGCAGCGGCTCCTTCACCCGCTCGGCGGTCAATTTCCGCAGCGGGGCGAACACCCCCCTGAGCGGCATCGTCTCGGCGGCCGCGGTCGGCCTCACCGTACTGGTCGCCGCGCCGCTCGCCGCCCGCATCCCCATCGCCGCGCTCGCCGGCGCGCTGCTCGTCGTCTCCGTGGAGATGATCCACCTGCGGGAGATCCGCCGCATCGTGGCCGCGACGCGCAGCGACGCGGCGGTCCTGGTGGCGACCTTTCTCGCCGTGCTGCTGCTTTCGATCGAGTTTGCGGTCTTCGCCGGGGTTCTCCTCTCGATTGCGCTCTACCTCAAGACGACCTCGCGGCCGCGGATTTACTCCACGGTCCCCGACCTCGTGAGCGGCAAGATGGTGCGCTCGAGCCGCGGCCGGATCTGCTGCCAGATGGACATCGTGCGGATCGAGGGCTCGCTCTTCTTCGGCTCGGCCGCCTGGGTGCAGGAGGACCTGCAGCGGAGGCTCCGAAGCCACCGGTGGATGGCCTGCCTCCTGCTGCGCCTGCACCAGGTGAACAACCTCGACGCGAGCGGGGTCCACGTGATCGACGGGATCCACGAGGAGCTTCGCCGCCGCGGGGGCGGGATCTACTTTTCCGGGGTGAACAACCGCGTCTTCCAGGTCTTCAAGAACTCGGGGCTGCTCGGCCGCGTCGGCGACACGCACATCCGGCCGAGCACGGGCGCCGCGATCCGGCAGGCGATGCGCGAGAATTTCTGCCCCGTCGTCTGCGCGGCCTGCGAGGTTGCGGTCTTCCACGAGTGCCCGGAGCTCAAACGGGGCCGCTGGGAGGTCCTGGGCAAGGGGGCGCGGCCGCGCTGCGCCTTAGAGGCCGCGGCGGCCGCCGGGATGGCCCCGCCCGCAAAGGAGGAGAGGGCGTGAACCTGCTGACCCTGGTGAGCGCAAAGCCCGAGTCGGCCCGCGCGCTCGAGCTCTCGGCCGGGATCGCGGCGAGGATCCCCGGCGAGTGGACGGTGGCGGCCGTGCGGCGCGGCACCCCCGCGACCGAGCCCCCGCCGCCGCTCGGCGAGGAGCTCGGCGGCGCAGCGCGGCCGGATCTGCCCCCGGGGGTCCGCGTCCTGCTCGACGCGGCCGACCGGCTGCGGGCGGCGGGGCTGCTCGCCCCGTTTTCGGGGATCCGGCTGCGCGACGAGGCCCACGGGGTGAGCTTTCACCTCGAACGGCCGGCCGGCGGGCTCGTCACCTTCGTCGAGCGCTTCGGCGACTTGGTCGAGGAGCTCAACCGGGAGATCGACGAGCACGCCGTCGATCTCGTCGTCGCCGCCTTCCCCCGCCGCGGCCCGCTCGGCCGGTTTGCGCCCCTCAACCTGCCGCGGCGCTTCGCCCTCGATCTCCACGCCTCCTTTCTCGTCGCCCGCCGCGGCGGGCTCGACAGCCGGGTCGTCGTCTGCGCCGACGGCTCGCCCTCCTCGCACCGCATCTTCCCCTTTCTCGAGCGGATGCTCCCCGCGCTGGCCGGGCCGGTCGCGCTTCTCTGCGCCCACCGTCCCGACTCCCCGCCCGAGGAGCATCGCCGCGCCGCGCGCTGCCTGAACGCCGCGGCGGCCTGGCTCGCCCGGGCCGGGAGGACGGCCACGGTCTCCCGGCCCGTGGGGCCGCGGCGCTACCGCGTGATCCTCGATGCCGCAGGCGCCGACGCCCTGCTCGTCCTGGGCGAGAGCGGAAAGCACGACGTGCGCCGCCGCACGATCGGGACCCTCCCCCTGCGCATCCTGCCGCGCACCGACGCGAGCGTCCTTCTCGTCAAGCAGCCCGCCGCCCCGGACCCCGACTGGTTCGAGGCGGAGTGCGGCCCCGCGGCGCCCTGAAAACAAAAAGGGCGGGGGGTGTCCCCCCGCCCGATGCGGCGCCGGAGCCCGCTTCAAGTCCCGTTTACCGGGTCCTGCGGCGCAGAACGCCGGCCGTCGCCGTCAACCCCAGCCCGAGGAGCAGGATCGTTTCAGGCTCGGCAACCGGCTGCGGGCCGGGGGGGGCGATCCGGGCCGCGACCCAGGCGCTTCCTTCTGCGCCGGTCGCGAGAGGGATTCCCTGGATGTGCGCGGCCGAGATATAGCCGGTCTCCCCCGGCGGGGGGAAGAAGGAGGCGGCCGTGACCCCCGAGAGGATCACGCGGAGGGTCTCGCCCGCCGTCAAGCGGTTTACGCTATCGTTTGGTTGGAACAAAAAATTCAATTCGATCTCGAAGCCGCTCAAGGGGCTCGACCCCAGGCCAAAGACCCCCGAGGGGCTGAACGCAAATTGAAAGTTCGCCGTGAGGAAATATCCCGTCTCGAAGGAGGTGAGGACCACCACGTCCTGGCCCAGGTTGTAGAGATTGAATAACCAGGAGCCGACGAACTGCGAGCCGGTGAGGTTTCGCACATCGAGTTCCAGAAGCACCCCTCCTGCGGCGCGGTCGCTCACGTCGGCGACGAGCCAGGGCGAGGTGCCGCTCGGGGTGTCCCCCGAGTGGATGAAGTCGAGCTTGATGGGGGTCGCCTCGAGCGGGGAGGTGAAGAAAACCGGTAAGACCAGCAGGATCAAGACGGAAGAAAAAATCTTTGCGTTTTTCATGCCCACCTCCCTCGATCTTCTTGCGGTCGATAACCCGCGACCCTCTGGAGAACGACCCGGGATGGAGCCCTCCCGTCGGGCAAAGCAAAGTTTTTCGGCAAATTACTCCGCCCCTGCGGCCGGTGTCAAGAAAAATAGCGATTTCGGGGAGATATGAAATCTTTTTCCTCGAAATGGGAGTTCACATGCCCAGGAGCAGGGAAGGGATCCGGATGCTTCCGCGGGCGCCCGGATTGCTTCACGGCCAGGTGGGGTCCTCCGAAACTGTTGGGTCGCCGGGGCGGATGAAGCTCAGGCGGAAGTTCCGGATCGTCGCCGTCTGCAGGTCGCCCGGTCCGGTCTGGGTGGTGAAGCCGAAGAGGACGCGTTCGAAATCCACGTGGTCGGCCGGCAGGAGCTGGATGGTCTGCTCGAGCTGCGCCGGTCTCGTCAGCGGCGAATACTTCACGCGCGTGTCGGCGAAGAAGCTCGAGAGCGCCTCGTTTTCCCCGCTGCAGGCGGGGGTGGCGCACTGGCGGAGCCAGGTTTTCAGGGTGTATGCGTAGGTCCCGCCGCTTGCGGTGCGGCTGCGCGTGACCTCCAGGCGCACGGCCCAGGGGCCGCGCGAAGCGGCCCCCTTGAGCCAGTCGTTGGCGTCCTCCACGACCGCCGGGGCCCCGCCCACCCGGCCGCTGTCGTAGGTGATCAGCCGGTCGCGGTAGTTCTTGGGGTTGGCGAACTGGTTGATGGCGTAGAGGCGGTAGTCGAAGGAGCCGGCATACACCGTCCCGTCGGGCATCACGAGGGGTTTTCCGCGCACGTCCCCCAGCGTTTCGAAGACCCATTTGACGCTTCCGTCGGCATAGAGCGCGTGGACCCGGTTGTCGTCGGAGCCGAAATAGACGTGGTTGTCGGCGTCGAGCGCGACCGGCGACTGAATGTTCCCGCCCGCCGTGTAGGTCCAGCGCAGATCCCCGGTCGCGGCGTCGATCGCGTAGAGGCGGTCGTTCATCGAGCCGACGTAAACGACCCCGTTTGCGCCCACCGCGGGGCTGGAGCGGACGGCCTCCCCGGTCGCAACGGACCAGACCACGCCGCTTGCCGCGCTGTTGAAGGCATAGATGCGGCCGTTGTCGTTTCCGACAAAGACCCGGCCGTCCGGCCCCACGGCGGGCGAAGAGCGGAAGGCGTTGGCCGACGAGGGGATCGTGAGGCCGACGAGGATCCCGCTTGCGGCGGTGAAGGCATAGAAGACGCCCTGATCCGAGCCGAAGTAGACCGTTCCGCCCGAGGGCGAAAGGGCGGCCGAGGAACGGATGGGGAAGCCGTCGGGGTATCTCCACAGGAGGGCGCCGCCGGAGGTGAGCGCGTAAAAGGAGCCGTCGTCCGAGCCGAAATAGATGTTCCCCGCGGCCGAGACCGCGGGCCGCGTCGTGACCGCCCCGCCCGTTGCGTAGCGCCAGGTCTCGTAGCCGTCGGGGTGGACGGCGTAGAGGTTTCCGTCCTCCGAGCCGACGTAGATGGTGCCGCCCGCCCCGAGGGCGGGCGAGTAGACTCTCCCGCCCGTGGCGAAACGCCAGCGCAGGGTGCCGTTGGGGTTGAGGGCGTAGAGGTGGCCGTCCCAGGAGCCGAAGTAGATCGTCCCGTCGGCGGCGACGGCGGGGGAGGACTCGATGTTGCCGCCCGTGAGGTAAAACCAGTTCCGGGTCCCGTCCCCGGTGGCGTTGTGGCGGTTGTCGTCGTAGGAGGGGTCGCCGCGGCAGGGGCTTGCCCCGCCGCAGTAGGGCTCCTTGCGGCAGGGGACGTTGAGCGCGCTGTTCCCCCAGAAGACGTAGTGCACGGCGTCGCGGCCGTCCGCACCGGGGTCGTTGCGCGTGTCGCGGTTGAGGCGCGAGTCCTCGCAGTAGCGCAGGCTCTGCTCGAGCGCCGCGCTGTAGTTCACGCGGGTGTCGAACTCGAGCCCGATCTTCGGCGGCAGCAGACCCCGCGCGGGCCCGGAGTTGTCGAGGAACAGCGTCCCCGCGGCGTCGAGGCGGCTGTCACCCGCAAAGCCCAAGAGCTCGCTTTGCTCGATGTCGCCCCCGACCGAGGCCGTGTCGTTCTTGGCGGGGTTGCCGTTGGCTAGCACAAAGACGAGGCCGTCCCCCTGCCCGGCGTACTGCAGGGTGAAGAAGACGCGGACCCCCTCGTTGAAGAAACAGCCCTGGGCGTTGCAGTACTCGCGGACCCCGCCGATGTTCCGCGTGTCGCGGAACCACACCCCGCCCAGGGCGGGGCCCGCCTCGCCGCCGAGGAGGATCGCCTTTTGCTCGTTGTCCACGGTGACGAAGCGGTCGCTTTCCGAGCGTTTCACCTGCCGCAGGATGCTTGCGAGATCGGATTCCTCCTCGAAGGCGATGTCCGCGCCGCGTTCGTTGGGGGCGAGGCCGGCGTGGCTCGTCACGCCGATCGCGTGATCGAGGTCGCCCCCGTAGCTTGCCTCCCCGGAGACGCCGCGGGCGCTCAGGAGATAGTTCCGGGGCGAGAAGAGGATCTCCTCGTCCCCGGGGATGTTCATGAACGGGATGCCGATGCAGCCCATCTGCGTGGAACTCAGGTTGTAGAGGCGGAAGCGGTCGCCCAGGTCCTCGGCCGAGCGGTAGTAGAAATCGCAGTTCCGGAAGCGGAAGGCGCCGTCCCGCAAGGGGAAGATGTTCCGGGCGACGGGCTGCAGGTCGAAGTTCCCCAGGGTCATGAGGGTCTGGCCGGCCGCGAAGGGGTGAACGGAAAAGCAGATCGTCTCGCCCTTGCCGACGACGAAGTCGTCGTCCGCTTGGAAGTCGAGCGTGTTCTCGTCGACGAGGGCGGCGCCCGAAACCCACGTCTTCGCCGTCTCCGGGATCCCCGTGCCGGAGAGATTGATGAAGTCGAAGTTGACCAGGCGGAGGCGCGGGGCGGTGACGGGGATCCGCCCCGGGAACCCCTCGGGGACCCTGCCCTTGGCGACGTTCAGCCGCACCGTGCCGGAGGGCTCGAGCGACTGGTTCGCGGCCGACTCGAACCAGGGGCTGAAGACGTTGATGACGAATTCGCCCGCGGGGTCCAAGCGATAGCGGGTCGTGTTCAGGCGCCGGATGGCGCTCGCCCCAAACCCCGAGCCGCGCAGCTCGCTCATCCCGTAGCGCAGCCCGGATTCCGAGAGGTAGACCGCGCGGCGGCGGGCGTTCGCCTCGGCCGAGCCGGCGAGCGAGGTGCTGAAGAGCGAGACCATGAGCGCCCCGAGGAAGCCGAAGATCACCATCACGACAACGACGTAGGCGAGGAGGTTCCCGGATTGGGAGCGCAAGGGGCGCCGGAGCGCGTGCGCGGCCAGGACGAGGCGGTGCAGGGGACTGGGCATGCGGCCCTCTTTCACGGCGCGTTGATCAGGGCGCGCGGGTAGATCTCCACCCCGAAGGGGATCTCCAGCCCCGCCATGCGGAAGGAGACCCGGATCGACTCGATCTCGTTGTCGTTGTCCTCGTTGTCGAGGTTGCGGGAGGCGGTGTAGGCGATCTCCGCGGTCTCGACGGGGACGTTGTCGAGCAGCAGCGATTTCACCCCCCCCACCGTGAGGTAGATCCCCGGCCCCTGCGGGCCGTTTTCGATTTCGAGCGTCCGGCTCCCCGCGCCGAGATCGTTCTGGTAGGTGACCCGCCGCGGCGCAAACGCGGGGGCGGGGTTGGGCTTGAGCGCGCGCAGCTCGGCGCTGATCCGGTCGAGGGCGACCTGGGCCTTGAGCGCGGCCTCGGAGTTCCGCCGCGAGGCGATGTAGCCGTTGATTCCGCTGTAGAGGAAGAGCCCCGCGAAGGAGCCGATCAGGCCGATCAGGATCAGCGTCGTGACGAGCTCGATCAGGATGAATCCCTTGGCGCGGGTCGGTCTCATCGTCAGAAGGCGACCGGGGGCGAGTCCGCCGTGCGGCTGCGGGTGAAGAGGGCGACGAGATCGTTTCCGGCGGCGCTCACCGTGACCTTGAGGGTCCGCGCCTCGGCGGCCGGCCCGGTGAAGGGGATCTCGGTTCCGCCCGCGTCGAACGCCACCCAGGCCGCGGCGACCGCCTCCCCGTACTTCCGCGTGGGCGGGTCGATCAGGCCCTTCAGGGTGACGAGAGCGCCCGCCGGGTCGCGGTTCACCTCGTAGACGTAGTCCGCCGTGACCCGCTCGAGGAGGCGCTCGGCTGCGGCTTCGCCGCGCACGAACTCGAGCGGCCGGATGCTCTGGGACATCGCCGTCCCCATGAACTGGATGAAGATCACCCCCACGATCGCCGCGGCGACGATGGTGACGATCACCTCGAGCAGCGTGAAGCCGGCGCGGCCTGCGGGGTGCCTCATGTCGCCCTCAGCGGACAAGCCCCGTTTCGGGCTCGATGCGGACGGTTGCGGTTTCGCCCCCCGCGCGCAGGGTGAGGGTGAGCGGGGCGGCAAGCGGCGTGTTGTCCGTCTCGCCCGCATAGGAGGTGTAGGGCCGCCCGACCCCGTCGAAGAAGACGACCGCGTTTTCCACGATCTCGGCCTTGAGGTCCTCCTCGCGGATGCGGTTCCCGGCGGCGGGGTAGTCCCCCCCGGGCACGCGGCGCTCGTTTGTGCCGAGGTCGGGGTTGGTGCCGCGGAAGACCCAGTATTCGGCGCCCGCGAACTTCACCCCCCAGACCGGGGCCTCGGGGTGCGCCGTCTTCATGGCCATCGACTGGGCGTAGCGGATCTGGTTCCGCACCTTGTCCGCGGCCGAGGAGAGGTTCACCTCGGCGGTCGTGACCGAGCGGCCGAGCACGGTCGCGGCGAGGATGCTCATGAGAAGGAGCACCACGATCATCTCGACGATGGTGAACCCGGCCGTGCGGCGCGCGCCCATGCCCCTGCCCCGGAACGAAACCTCAGCCCGAACTGCTTATTTCACTATATCCGGGGGGCTGCGGCAAGTCAATTCGGACAAGGATTTCCCGGGGTTGCGGCGCGGCCTGCGGGTCTCAGTGGCCGTAGCCGCCGCTTTGGATGCGGCGGACGAAGCCGTCTTCGATGCGCACGACGTCGATGAAGCGGCTCGCCCCCCAATTGTAGGTCCATTGCTCCACCTGCACGATGCGGCGCACCCCGTAGACCCCGCGCCGGCGCTCGAACTCGCGGTGGAGGCGGGGGGAGGGCGGGCCGTCGAATTCCTCCCAGCGCTCCTCCTGCCAGGAGGAGACGTCGGAAGGCGGGCCGCACTCCTGAAGGAGCTTTTCGCGCGGGTCGCCCTCGGTGATGAGCCGCGCCCCGCAGCGCAGCGAGGCGGCCGCCGCCTCGGGGGCGGAAAGAAGAAGCAGCGCCGATAGCATCCAGAAGGCCGCGCGGGCCGGGTTCATGGTCCCTCCGGGGGGCGTCGCGGTTGAGTTTCGCCCCGAAGACGGGTAGATCGATCCTGATCTCCGCCGCAAGGCGGACATCTCACTCTAAGGCAACGGGGAGGGTTTTTCCATGGGTGCGGAACCGAAGGTCATCCGCCTCGATGAAATCGCCGATGTGCTTGCCGCCCATTTCCGCGGCAAAAGCGAGATCACCGTCTATGTCGGCTCGAACGCGGCGACACCGACGGCCTCGCTCGAGGCGCTCACGGCGGCGGTCAAGGAGCGGCGGCCCGGGCTTCCCTTTCTCAGGATGGTGCACCTTCTGCTCCAGGGGCCGGTCCCCTATGTCGCGCCCGGCCTCCAGGACCGGGTGATGACCTACTCCATCTTCTCCGCAGGCGAGGTGCGGGCCGCGGCCAACGAGGGGCGCGCCTACTACCTCCCCTGCACGCTCGCCAACCTCGACAGCCTGATCGGCAAGGGCCGGCGCTTCGAGCCCGACGCCGTCCTCTTCAAGGTGAGCCGCAACCCCTTCACCGGCGAATACAGCATGGGGCTTTCGGTCGAGGCCCTGCACACCGCGGTGGACAACGCGCGCGTCGTGATCGCCGAGCTCGACCCCAGCATGCCCTTCACCGAGGGCCAGAGCGTCGTCGACGCCTCCTCGATCGACTACCTCATCCGCGAGGGCGTGAAACCCGTCCACGAGATCCCGGCCCCGGACTTCGATCACCTGCCCGCCGCCGAGTGCCGCATCGGCGAGCTGATCGCCGAGCACTTCATCCGCGACGGGGTCACGCTCCAGGTGGGGATCGGCAAGATCCCCGACGCCGTGATCGGCTCGATCCGCAGCGCCGCCTACCGCGACCTCGGCATCCAGACCGAGATCTACGGCGACGGGCTGATGACCCTCCAGAAGGCGGGCATCGTCACCAACCGCAAAAAGAAGGTGAACCAGGGCTACAGCACGACGAGCCTCGTCATGGGCTCGCGCGAGCTCTACGACTTCGTGCACATGCGAACGGGCGTCCAGATGCGGCCCTCGGCCTACACGAACTCGGCCGAAACCGTGCGCCGGAACAGCCCCTTCGTCTCCATCAACACGGCGATCGGGGTCGATCTCTTCGGCAACGTCTGGGCGGATTTCATCGAGCTCCGGCGCTACTACAGCGGGGTCGGCGGCCAGCCCGACTTCGTGCGCGCGCTAAACGACCGCGTCCACGGCACCCCGATCATCGCCATGAAGAGCGTCACCGAGAAAGGGCAGTCGAAGATCGTCAAGCACAGCCCGCCGGGGATCGGCCTCACGGCGAGCTCTTACGACGGCGTGGTCGTCGTGACCGAGTGGGGGATCGCCGACCTGCGCGAGCTGACCGTGGGCGGCAAGGCGCTGGCCCTCGCCGCGATCGCCCACCCGAGCGTGCGCGAGGAGCTCATGCGCTACGTGCTCGAGGACCCGATGTTCACCAAGCCCTTCGGCTACCGGCCGGGGGCGACCCCGCGCGGGGTGACCCTCTATGCCGGAAGGATCCCGCTCGAAGAGAGCTGAGCCGCGCCGCGCACTCGCCCTGTGCCTCGCCGCGCTCGTCCTCGCCTGCGCGCCGGCGGCGCGGTTCACCGTCGCGCCGCTCCCCGAGTTCGACGCGGCCTTCTCCCGGCGCTCGGGCTGGGTCGGCGGGGACGGCGCCCACACGGTTCCCCTCGCGGACGGCTCGCTTCTCTGGACCTTCGGCGACAGCCTGGTCGGCGAGGTGCGGGAGGGGCGGCGGGAGATCGCCTTTTTCGTGCACAACGCGATCGCCCTGCAGCGGGGGAAGACCCCTGCGGCGGGCGCGCTCTCCTTCCATTTCGGCCGCGGCCCCGCGGGGGAGCCCGCCGCCTTTTTCGCAGGCCAGGGGGGCGGCGGCTGGCGCTGGCCCTTCCACGGCCGGCAGGGGCGGGGGGGCCTCTTTCTCTTTCTGCTCGAGGTGGAGCCGGCCGCGGGCCCGGCGGCCTTCGCCTTCTCGCCCGCGGGGGGGCTGCTGGCCGTGATCGCCAACCCCGCCGACCCCCCGGGGGACTGGCGGGTCGATCTGCACGAGATTCCCTGGGGTGCCCCGGAGCGCCGCTTCGGCCAGGCCGTGGTCGCCGAAGAAGACGGGACCCTCGTCTTCGGCACGCTCGAGGAGAACGGCCCGGCCGGCCCCGTGCGGCATCTTCTGCTCGCGCGGGCGCCGGCCGAGGCGCTTGCGGATTTCGCCTCCTGGCGGTTCCACGACGGGCGCGGCTGGTCGGCCGCGGTCGAGGAGGCCCGGCCGCTCCTTTCGGGGATCGCCCCCGAGTTTTCGGTCTCCCGCCTTCCCGGCGCCGACGGCTGGGTGCTCGTGGCGAGCGAGGAGGCGCTCTCCCCGCGGATCCTGCTCCGCTTCGCCCCGCGGCCCGAGGGGCCCTGGGGGGAGGCGATCGCCGTCTATTCCTGCCCCGAGGCGGCGGCGGACGCGCGCGTCTTCTGCTACGCGGCCAAGGCCCACCCCGCGCTCTCCTCGCGGCCGGGAGAGCTGATCGTGACCTACGTCGCCAACGCGACCGACCCCGGGCTGCTCGCGAGCCGGCCCGAGCTTTACCGGCCTCGTTTCCTGCGGGTCACCCTCGACCCCGGTCCCGCACGCTCTGCCGGACCCAGTCCAGAAACGGCGCGAAGCCCTCCTGGACCGTGAGGCCGAGGACGCAGGGGCACTCGTAGGGGTGCAGCCGCTTCACGGCGGCCAAAAGCGCCTCCATGCGCTCCGCCGTCGTCTTGGCCACGAGGACCGCCTCGGAGGCCTCCTCGACCTTCCCCTCCCAGAGGTAGACCGAGCGCATCCCCGGGATGGCGTTCACGCAGGCGGCGAGGCCCGCCTCCACGAGCTCGCGGCCGATGCGCAGCGCCTCCTCCAGGCTCGGCGCCGTCATGTAGACCCAGCGGACGTCCATGCTTCCTCCCGGCGGACAGGGTTGGCGGGTTCTGTAGCAGATCCGCAGGCTCCCGACAAACCGCCGGCCGCCCGGGGCGGTGCGGCCTGCGGGAAGCGGCCCCCGGGCCGGTTGCGCTCGAAGACGAAGAGCCGGAGCCCCGCGGCGGTCTGCTCGAGGAAGAAGCCGGTCGCCCCGGGCGGGAGGGCCGCCGCCGCGAAGGCCGCCTGCTCCCCGCAGGCGAAGCCGCCGGGGCGGTCCGGCGGGCCGGGGGCCATGCGCGCGAGCACGCGGAGCAGCCGCTCCCGGGGGGCGAAGCAGCCGACACCCAGCCCGCGCCTGGCGTTTGCCGTCATGGTCCGCCTCCGGTTCAGGCGAGCTCGAGGTGAAAGGCCTCTTCGGCCTCCTCGACCGACTCGAACTCGAGCCACTCCCGCCAGAGGATCCTTCCCGCGCACAGGCGCACGTGCTCGATGAGCGTCCCTCCCTGGTACTCGTAGCGGTCCTCGTAGGATTCGTGATCGATTTCGCGTCTCATCTCCGACCTCCTTGCGGCGCTCGGGGGCCTGGAGGGCCCCCCTCACGGAGGCCTTGTAGCCGCCTTCGGTGACAGATCCGGTCACGGGTCGAAAAAAAAAACGATCCGTGCTACAGGGCCGGGCGGGCCGCCCCAGGGGGGCGGCGATCAGGACGGGGTTCTCCGGGGGGCGTCGGGCGATGGCGCGGGGAGAGCAGCTGGCACGGCAGTGGCGCATTCTCCAGGAGCTGATCGTCTCGCGCGCGGGGCGGAGCGTCCCCGAGCTTGCGGACGCCGTGGACTGCCACGTGCGCACGGTCTACCGCGACCTCGATGCGCTCCAGGCCGCGGGGTTTCCGGTCACCACCGAGCGCGAAGGCCGCCGCACGGTCTGGTCGCTCCTTGACCCGGCGAAGCGGAGCCTCCCCGTCCCCTTCAGCCTGCCGGAGCTCGTGGCCCTCTACGTCGGGCGGCGGCTCGCCGCGGGCCTGGAAGGCACCGTCTTTTACGAGGCGCTCGAGTCCCTGTGCGCGAAGATCCGGCTGCTTTTGCCCCCGGAGATGGCCGCCCACCTCGACCGCGAGCAGGAGGGCCTCGCCGTCGCCGCCCCGCCCGCCAAGCGGCACGCCGCCTATCGCGGCATCCTCGAGCAGCTCGCGGCCGCGGTGAGCGCCAGGCGCAAGGTCGACCTCACCTACCGCGCGGCGGCCGCCGCGCGGCAGACCCGCCGCCGGGTCGACCCCTACCGGCTGCTCTACCACGGCGGCTCGTTTTATCTCCTCGGCTTCTGCAACCTGAGAAAGGACATCCGCATCTTCGCCGTCGACCGCATCCGCCGGCTTGCGGTGACCGAGGAGGCCTTCCCCCCGCCGCAGGGCCTGCGGCCGGAGGCGGTCCTCCAGGCCGACTTCGGCGTCTACCACGGGCCGCCCGTCACCGTGCGCGTGCGCTTTGCGCCCGCGGCCGCCCCCTACGTGCTGGAGAGGATCTGGCACCCCACCCAGCGGATCCGCCGCGAGCCCGACGGGGGTGTTGTCTTCGAGGCCGATGTCGCCGGCGGGGAGGAGATCAAGCGCTGGGTGATGAAGTGGGGGGCCGAGGCCGAGGTGCTGGCCCCCGAGGGGCTGCGGCGGGCGGTCGCCGCGGAGGCCGAGGCGCTCGCCCGCCGCTACGGGGCAGCACTCAGGCGAGCTCGGCGGCCGCCTCGGCCATGAGCCGGCCGATGGGCAGCCCGCGGGGGCAGAGGGCTTCGGCCCGCGCGTAATCGGCGGAGGCGAGGGCCGCGCGCACGCGGGCGGGGAGCGCCCGGTAGCGCGCCCGCGCGAAATCGGCCCTCTCGTAGCCGCGCGCGTACATGAGGTAGCGCATCACCCGGCCGACCGGGACGCCTTCGGCCACGGCGGGCTCGCAAAGCCGCGTGCAGCCCGCGCAGTAGGCGCCCGCGGTCGCCGCGGCGAGTTCCTCGAGCGCCTCGCGGCCGGCGGCGGAGAGCCGGGTGCGGTTCACCGCGGCCGCCGTGTTCTCGGCGAGCAGCGCCATCGTCGGCATCTGCGAGCAGATGCTCGCGATCTGGGGGTTTTCCCACACGGCCTTGAGCTTCGCCTGCCCCGGCGTGAAGCCTTCCTTCACGAACCGGCCGGCGAGCTGGAGCTCCGCCTCGCTGGCGGTCCCGACCGGCCCGCCGCCCTGGGTCTTCATCGCCGTCAGCCCGATCCCGGCCTTCGCGCAGGCGTCCACGGCGCGACGCATCTCGTCGGTGTGCATCAGGCGGTAGTTGTAGGTCGTCATGATCCCGTCGATCCAGCCCAGGCGCGAGGCCGCAAGCAGGCATTCCTCCATGTTGCTGTGGGTGCTGAAGCCGAAGAGGCGGATTTTGCCCTCGGCCTTCGCCTTCTCGCCCCAGCGGCGGACGTCCTCGTCCATCTTGCCGATGCTGCGCACGGCGTGGACGAAGAAGAGATCGATCCAGTCGGTCTTCATGCGCTCGAGCGAGAGGTGGAGGTGGTCGCTCATCCCCTTGAGCGTCCAGGCCGTCGATTTCGTGACGAGGAAGATCTTTTTGCGGTCCTCGGGGTATTTCTCGAAGTACTTGCCGATCCCGAGCTCGCTGTTGCCGCCCTCGTAGGAGTTGGCCGTGTCCCAGTAGGTCACCCCCCAGCGCACGGCCTGGCGCAGCATGAGCTGGTTGGCGGGGATGTCGAACATGCCGCCGAGCGACAGGACGGCGACCTCGATGCCGGTCTTGCCGAAGGGGCGGGTGGGGACCCGCACCGGTTCCTGGGCGGCAAGGGCCGGGGGAAGCGCCGCGGCGGCGAGCAGGCCGAGGCCGGCCGCGCCGGTCGTCTTGAGGAATTGCCTGCGGGAGCAGGAAGGGGTCTCGTTCATGGTCTCCTCCGGGCGTCGTGTGGAAGGCTTCCGCAGCCGAACAAGGCGGCCGGGAAGGAAACGGGGTCACAGGGTCATGCGGTGCCGGGGGTGGCGGCTTTCGTTTTCCGCCGTGACGCGGATCGCCCGTTTTCCCAGCACCGGGCACTCGTGCTCGCAGACGCCGCAGCCGATGCAACGGCGCGGGTCCACGTAGGGCTGCTGCAGCCGGATGGCGATCTCGAGCGCGCTTCCCGCCGCGGGAAGCTCGGTGTCGGGGATCGCCGCCGAGAGCTCGATCTCCCGCTCCCCGTGGCCGCGGATGCGGATCCGCCTGCCCGAGGCGAGCTGGACGAAGTAGTCCCCGGTCGCGAAGCGGCCGGCCTCGAGCCGGCCGGCGGCAAGCCCGATCCGCTCCCCCCCGGCCTCCCCGACACGCAGCGGCTCCTCCATGCGCACCGGGGGGTAGACCGCCCGCGTGAAGATCGCCTTGGGGCTGACGGGGCAGTTTTCCTGGCAGACGATGCAGGGGCGGTCCATCGCCCAGGGCAGGCAGCGGCCGCGGTCCACGAAGGCGCAGCCGATGCGCAGCGGCCCGCGGCCGGCGAACTCCGCCGTCCCCAGGCGCTCCTCGAGCCTGAGCGGCCGGATCGCGGCCGTGGGGCAGAGGTGGCCGCAGGCGATGCAGGTGTGCTGGCAGCCGCTGCGTCCCGCGCGGAAGTCGAGCTTCGGCGTCCAGAGCGCCTCGAAGCCCTCCTCCAGGCCCGCCGGCTGGATCACGTTGGTCGGGCACACGCGCATGCACTGCCCGCAGCGGATGCAGCGCGCGAGGAACTCTTCCTCCGCGAGCGCACCCGGCGGCCTAACCAGGCTCGGGCTCCAGGCCGCACCGGTCGACCCGCCGACGCGGCCGAGGGGGACGAGCGCCGCCCCGGAGACGAGGGCCGCGAGCACGGCGCGGCGGCCGGGGTCCGGCAGCGGGATCTCGCCGCCCGCGGAGGGCCGCGTCGCCAAGGCGATCGCCCCGTGGCGGCAGTCCGCCAGGCAGTTCAGGCAGACCACGCACTCGGGGGTGCGGATGCGCCCGGTGGGCGCGCAGGCGCCCTCGCAGGCGCGCTCGCAGAGGCCGCAGCCGCTGCAGGCCTCGGCGGTGCGGCCGATGCGCAGCAGGGCGAAGCGGCCGATCAGCCCGAGCAGCGCCCCGAGCGGGCAGAGGAAACGGCAGAAAAAGCGCGGCCGGTGGAGGTTGAGCAGCAGCGCGGCGAGAAAGACGGCCGCGATCGCGAGCGCCCCCTGGGCGAGCCGCGGCTCGCCGCGCGCGGCGACCCCCAGCCGCTCGAGGAAGGGCAGAAGCGCGAGATTGACCGAGCGCTGGGCGAGGCAGATGGGGTCGAGCAGCCCCGCCCAGAGCGAGCCGCCGCCTGCGGGCCCGAGCGCGGCCGCGGCGAGGAAGAAGGCGAGGACGAGGACCTTCAGGTTCTGGGCGGGCAGGAAGCGGTTTTTCTCGAGGCGCGCAGGGAGGCTTCGCCCCCGCATGCCCAGCCAGCCCACGAACTGGTGCATCGCCCCGAAGGGGCAGACCCAGCCGCAGAAGACCCGGCCGAGAAGGATCGTGACGCAAACGGTCAGCAGGGCCCAGAGCAGCCCGCGGTAGAGGCTGTGCGTGGAGAGGAGGGTGGCGAGGGCGACGAGCGGGTCGAGCTCGAGGAAGAGGTTCACCGGCCAGCCGCTGAGCTCGGTGAAGCGCTCGCCGAGTGTCGCCGCCGCGCAGAACCAAAGGAAGAGGGCGGTGAAGAAGACCTGGCTTGCGCGGCGGGCGGTGATGAGGCTCATGTGGACACCTCGGCCGGGGCCAGCCGCCGGAAATCGACGGTGCCCGCGCCCGCCCTCTCGGCTGCGCCGAGGAAGGGGAGATCCCCGGGCCGTTTGCCCAGGAGCTCCGCCCCGCAGGCGTCCACGGCGACGGGGTCGGTCCCGGCGATCAGGGTGCGGGTCTCGCGCAGATCGGAGAGCGAGCCGCCCGTCGGCCCGTTCGTCATCATCGCCGTCGTCCCGTCGAGGACGACGAGGGTCGGCCGCACCAGGACGGCCAGCTCGGCGATCAGGCGGTGGACGTCCTGGTGGAAGAGGTTTCTGCGGCCGCCGAGGAGGCCGTACCAGTTCTTGAGGGTCAGCGAGGCGCCGCTGCGGTGGTGGTCCTTGACGGGGGCGACCCCGATCAGCCGCGTGACGCCGGCGAGCGGGCCGGTGAGGACCGGCCAGTTGCGGATGAGGCTTCCGCCGGCGAGGCTGACGGGGGTGAAGAGGCCCTCGGAGGGCAGGACGAGTGCGGCCCCGGCGCGCCGCGCCGCGGGCCCGATGCCGCTTAGCGCAAAGCAGCTCGCCGGGTCGTTGATCGGGTTGTCGGTCACGACGACCGCGGCGGCGCCGGCGGCGAAGCAGAGCCGGACGAGCTCGAAGACGAGATCGGGGTGGGTCGTGGCCGAGAGGATCGGCGGGGAGGCGAAGGCCGCGTTCACCTTGATCAGGACGCGGTCGCCGGGGCGGACGAAGGACTCGATCCCCCCGAGCGCGCGCAGGGCGAGGCCGAGCGTTTCGCGGCGCTCGGCGCCGCGGGCGATGGCGAGGCGGCCGGCCGTCCCCGGGAGCGAGAAATCGGGCAGCCCGGTCTTCGCCTCTTCGCGGGGAAGGCCCGCGGGGCCCTCCGGGTCGAAGGCGAGGCCGGAGAGCCCGCCCGCGAGCGTGATCCCCAGGCCCGCGCCGGCTGCGCGCCTGAGGAATTCGCGCCGGTTGAGCGGGTCAGCGGGGCGCATGGCCGGCCTCGGCAAGGCGTTCATCCAGCCTGCGGGCGAGATCGAGCGCCAGGCGGGGGTCGGCCGCCTCACGGGCGCCCGCGAAGAACGGCCCCCGGGTGAAGACGACCTCGAAGGTGTCGAGGACCTCGATGCGGGAGGCCCCCTCCAGGCCCTCGGCGGGGGCGATGGCGGCGCCGAAGGCGCGGAGCATCTCGAGGTAGGCCCGGGCGAGGGCCTGGGCCTCTGCGGCGCTCTCCCTGCGGGTGAAAAAAAGCATCGCCTCGCCGGCTTCCGTGCGGTAGGTTGCGCGGTAGACCCGGTCGAGGCCGGCCAGCCCGAAGGCGTCGGCCGCAACCCGCCCCAGGCTCTCGGGGATGAGGCCCGCGGCGGGGAAGAGCTCGCGCTCGGTCCAGGCCGGCCGGCCGGCGGGGCGCTCGGCGGTCAGCGCCCGGGCGATCGCCCGCATGGCCCGCGTGAAGGGCTCGCCCGCCCCCGAGGCGATCAGCTCGACGTAGCGCGTGCCGTGGACGAAGAAGAAGGCGTTTTCGGCGGCGTAGGCGAACTCGGCCACGTCGAGCGCGGCCGCATCCGCTCGGCGCTGGGCGCTGAACACGGAAAAGGCGTTTTCGAAGGACCCCATCTCGTAGAGGAAGACCTCGATCCAGGCGTCCTCGTCGCCCTCGAGCGCCAGGCGCTGGCAGTCCAGGCGGACGAACCCCGCCGATAGGTAGAGCTCGGCCTTGCCGTCGATCTTGTCGGAGAGGCTGTCGCGGTCGAAGCGCTCCGGCGCGGTCAGGGCGCGGGTTCCTTCCGGCGGGGCAAACAGGGCGGCCGGCTCCGGCGCCCGGGCGGCCGCGGCGAGGGCGCGGGCGTAAAGGAAGTTTTCGACCGCCGGGTGCGGGCGCTTCTGCTCCCGCAGCACCGCAACCGCGATGAGGGCGAGCAGCGCCATCAGGGCGGCCGCGATCGCCGACTCCCGGCGGGAGGGGCGCTGCGGCGCGGCGGGGTGAACGGCGACGGACATCGGGCCTGCCGGGTGAAGGGTGACGATACTCGAGCCGTACACGCAAACGGCGGCGCCTGTCAATTCCCCGGCCTTGAGCGCGCGGCGAGGCTTGACCCGGCCGGGGGGGGCCTTATGTTCGGCCGTCGGTCGCGGGGGATCGCGGCCGCGCCGAGGCGAAGAAAACGGCGGGTCGGCTTGACCCGCGGAAGGAATGCCGTCATGACCTGGGAATCGTTTTGCCGGGATCTCGAAGCCCGCATCGCGGAGATCCGCTCCGCGCTGCGCCGGGAGGTTTCCCCGCTGCTGGAGCGGGAGGCCGAAGCCGCACCCCGCCTGCGGGGAGGCCGCGAGGCGCTCGCCGCACTCCTTTCCGGGATCGACCGGCGGCTTGCGGAGATCCCGGGCCTCTGCCCGGCCGGGGCCGATCGTACGCCGGGCTTCGACGAGAAGTCCCGCGAGGGCTTGCGGCGTGCGCTCGCGGAGATCGGAAGCCGGCGCGGGCGGGATCTCCTTCCCGACAGCCTCTCCTGGGTGTCGGGCTGATCGGCCCCGGGGAACCCCGATGGCGTGAACGAGAGGCGCACCTCCTTCCTTTGCCCGCGCTGCGGGCGCCTGCTCAGCGCGGGCGAGCCCGCCTGCCCGTATTGCGGCCTGAGGTCCCCGGGCGCCGCCTGGCGGCGTCTTCTCCCGGTGCGCGCCCTTGGCGACCCGGACCTGCTGTTGCGCCTCATCCTCGGCGCGAACATCGTCCTTTTCGCCGTCGCCCTGCTCCTCGACCCCGCGGCGGCGGGCTTCACGATGAATCCGCTGGGGCTCTTTCGCCCCTCGGACCGCGCGCTCTTCGCCCTGGGGGCGACGGGGACGATCCCGATCGACGGCTACGGCCGCCTCTGGACGCTTCTTGCGGCGGGCTACCTCCACGCGGGGCTGCTGCACATCGCCTTCAACCTCGCCGCCCTGCGCCAGCTCGGCCTGATCGTCGGCCGCGAGTACGGCGCAGGCCGCATGTTCGTGATCTACACCGTCGCCGGCGTCTGCGGGTTTGTCGCCTCCTGGGCCGTCGGCGTGCGCCTCACCGTGGGCGCCTCGGCCGGGGTCTGCGGACTGGTCGGGGCGATCCTCTACTACGGCAAAAGCCGCGGCGGGAGCTACGGGGCCGCGCTCTACCGCCAGGTGGGAACCTGGGCGCTCGTGCTGTTTCTCTTCGGTTTTCTGGTGCCCGGGATCAACAACTGGGCCCATGGCGGCGGGCTGCTCGCCGGCGCGCTGGCGGGGAGGCTCCTCGGCTACACCGAGCGCCGCCGCGAAGGCGCCGCTCACCGGGCCCTGGCGGCCGCCCTGCTCGCCCTCACCGCGCTCGTGCTCCTGATCGCCCTGGGGCACGGGCTCGCCGCGCGTTTCGGCCGCTGAGGCCGAGGCGGGCCGCCGCCCCTCACTCCCAGAAGCGGTGAAAGTGATGCACCGGCCCGTGGCCGCGGCCCAGCGCGTAGCCCGCACCGGCCCGCAGCGCGGCCTCGAGGTAGGCCTTCGCCTCGCGCACGGCCTCGAGGAGCGGGCGCCCCTTCGCCAGACCGGCCGCCACGGCCGCGGAGAGGGTGCAGCCGGTGCCGTGGGTGTTGCGCGTGGCGAGCCGCGGGGAGGAGAAGGCGACGGTGCGCCCCTCGTGGGGGACATAAAGCAGGTCGGTGCTCTCGGCGCCCTCGAGGTGCCCGCCCTTGAGCAGCACCGCGCGGCTGCCCAGCCGCCCGAGATCCGGGAGGGCCTCTTCCATCTCCGCCGCCCCGCGGAGCGGCCGGCCGAGCAGCACCTCGGCCTCGGGGAGGTTGGGGGTGATGACGTCGGCGAGCGGGATGAGCTGATCTTTCAGCGCCTCCACGGCCTCCTCCCGGAGCAGGCGGTCGCCGCTCTGGGCGACCATCACCGGGTCGAGCACGATGTGGCGCGCGCCCCAGCGCCGCAGGCTTTGGGCGACGGTGCGGATCAGCTCGGAGGAATAGAGCATGCCGATCTTGACCGCATCGGCCCCGATGTCCTCGAGCACGGCGTCGATCTGGGCCGCGGTGAAGGCGGGGGGCACGGGGTGGATGGCGCGCACCCCGGTCGTGTTCTGCGCCGTGAGGGCGGTGATCGCCGAGGCGCCGTAGCAGCCTAAAGCGGCGATCGTCTTGAGGTCGGCCTGGATGCCGGCGCCGCCGCCCGAGTCGGAGCCGGCGATCGTGAGCACCCGGCGGTAGGTGCGCGCAGGATGGTCCATCGTCACCCCTTTCGGAAGTGGTCCCAGCCCGGGGCGGAAAGCTCGCGGGCGAAGCCGGTTTCGTCGATCCACTCGCGCACGCCGGCCGCGGTGATCTCGCCGATCACGGCGAGGTCGCCTCCGAAGCGTTCGCGGAAGCCCTTCCCCAGGGCCGAAACCGCCTCGGGGGCGACGGCGGCGAGGAGGACGTAGTCCTCGCCGCCCGCGAAGGCATACTCCGCGGGGTCGCGGCCCAGGCCGCGGCAGAAGCGGCGGAGGGCCTGCGAGACCGGGAGCCGGGAGGCAAAGAGGCGCGCGCCGACCCCGCTCTCCTCGAGGAGGTGGCCGAGATCGGCGCCCAGCCCGTCGCTCACGTCGATCGCCGCGTGCACCGCGCCCCCCGCGGCGGCGAGAAAGCGGCCCTCGGCGAGGTGCGGCACGGGCCGCCGGTGGGCGCAGACGAGCGCCGCGGCGTCCTCGCCCTCCGCCCGGGCGCGGCCGAGGAGGATCTCCAGCCCCGCGCGGCTGTCGCCTAAGGTTCCGGTGACGACGAGCGCATCCCCGGGCCGGGCGCCCGCCCGGGTGAGGAGCTCCGCTTCGGCGACTTCGCCGTAGACCGTGATGCAGATCACGAGGTCCCGCGGCGCGGCGGTCGTGTCGCCGCCCAGCACGTTCACCTGCCAGCGGGAGGCGAGATCGCCGATCCCGCGGTAGAGCTCCTCGAGCGCCTCGAGCGGGGTCGCCTCGGGGACGGCGAGGGCGACGAAGGCCTCGCGCGCCTCGCCCCCCATGGCGGCGATGTCGCTGAGGTTCACGGCGAGCGCCTTCCAGCCGAGATCGCGGAAACGCCCCTCCTCCCGCAGGAAATGGATCCCCTCGACGAGCAGGTCGGTCGTCACCAGGGCGAGCCGGCCGCCTGCGGGGCGAAAGGCCGCGGCGTCGTCGCCGATGCCGCGCACGACGGCTCCGGGCCGAAAGAGGGCGCCGGGCCGGATGCGCCGGATGAAGCCGAACTCGCCGACCTCCGAGAGCTTCACGGGGTTCCTCCGGGGGCGGCGGAGCAGGTGAGCCGGGCGGCTGCGGCGAGCTGCCCCGGCGAGAGCGCATGCAGGGCGTCGAGCAGCCGGGCGGCGAAGGTGCCCGGCCCGCTTGCCCCTTCCGCCGCCTGCTCGCCCGCGATCCCGAGGCAGGCGAGCGCTGCGGCCGCGGCCGAAAGCGCATCGGCTTCCACCGCGAGAAAGGCGGCAACGAGCGCGGTCGCCGCGCAGCCCGTGCCCGTCACCCGCGCAAGCAGGGGGTGGCCGTTGGCCACGCGGATCTCGCGGCGGCCGTCGGTCACGAGGTCGACCGCGCCGGTCACGGCCACGGCCGCGACCCCGCCCGCGGCGAGCGCGCGCGCGACGGGAGAGGCTTCCTCCACGCCGTTTCGGGCATCGACCCCGCGGCCGCCTTGGCCGCCCGCGAGGGCAAGGATTTCCGAGGGGTTGCCGCGGATGGCCCGCGGCGGGCCGGCGGCGATGAGGGAGAGCGCCGCGCGGGTGCGGAAGCCCGTCGCCCCGGCGCCCACAGGGTCGAGGACGACGGGGATCCCGCGGGCGTTCGCCCGGCGCAAGGCAAGGCGCATGGCCGCAAGTGCATACGCGGTCGGGGTCCCGAGGTTCACGACGAGCGCGTCGGCGTGGTCGACCATCTCCTCGACCTCCTCGGGCGCGTGCGCCATGACCGGCGCGGCGCCGAGGGCGAGCAGCGCGTTTGCCGTGAACGGGGCGGAGACGCAATTGGTGATCGCGTGGACGAGGGGGGATCTCCGCCGCAGCTCGGCGAGGATCCCGCCCGCGCGCGCTGCCGGATGCTCCATCGGGGGTTCCTCCGCGGGAAAAACGGGCGGCCGGTTCCGGGCGGAAAACGGATGCGGGCCCGCAAACGAGCGGGAGGGGCCCGGGTTCGTTTTCCTCAGCCGGCATGACCCGGAGCTGGTTCTGCGGGGTGGATCGCGGGCCGGGTCGGCCGCCCCGAAAGGGCCGGTCTCTCTCTATAGAGAGCGCCTCGAGGGCTGTCAACCGATGCCTTCGCCGGTCTTGGCAACGGGGTGCGGGACCCTTATGTTAGCCGCCGGAGAAACCCAAACGGGAGGTTGGCGATGGCGCTGATCACGATCACCGAAAGCTACGGTTGCAACGGGGTGGAGATCGCGCGGCGGGTGGCCGAGACGCTGGGCTGGCCGCTGGTGGACGACGGCGCGCTCCGCGAGCGGATCGTCGCGCAGGGTTTTGCGGCCGAGGAGGTGGAGCGGCTCGACGAGAAAACACCGGGGTTCTTCGAGCTCTTCTTCCGCACCCGGCCGCACGTCTTCGTCCGGGTGCTCGAGTCGGCGGTCTACGAGGCGGCCCGGGCGGGCGAAGGCGTGATCGTCGGCCACGGCAGCCAGGTGCTGCTCCAGGAGTTCGACTGTGCCTTCCACGTGCGGCTCTTCGACTCCGAGAACCGCCGGGCCGAGGCGCTGGCGCGGCGAAGCGGCATGGACCCGGAGGCGGCCCGGCGCCTCATCCGGCAGCGCGACCGCGATCGCGCGGGCTTTCTCAAGTTCGCCTACCGCATCGACTGGGACGACCCGAGCCTCTACGACCTCGTGATCCATCTGCACAAGCTCGACGTGAAGGCCGCCTCCGAGCTCATCGTGACCGCGGCCCGGGCGGAGAGCCTGAAGGAGTGCAGCCTGGGCGCCCTCGAGGCGATGGAGAAACTCGAGCTCGAAAAGCGGATCCGCGCCGAGCTGATCGAGCGCCGCATCGACCCGGCGCACCTCCTGATCGAGGTGCCCGAAAAGGGCCGCGTGCGCCTGGCGGGCGTGGTGACGAACGCCGAGGATCGGCAGCGCGCCGTGGACGCCGTGCGCGCCGTGGCCGGGGTGCGGGAGGTCTCCTCGCGGATCGAGGTCGTCCGCGGCGGGGATTGACCCGCGGCGGGCCGGGGTCCGCCCGCGCGGCCGGGGGGGCGGCGCGGGCGGGGCTCAACGCACGGTCACGACCGGGCAGGCGGCGTTCAGGATGATGTACTGGGCGGTCGAGCCGAAGAGGAGCTTGCCCACCTTGGAGCGCCGCTCGATCCCGATCACGATCTCGTCGGCCTTCTTCTCGCGGGCGATCTCGACGATGTCCTCGCCCGGCTCGAGGCCGCGCACGGAGAGAAGGCTTTCGCAGTCGACACCCTCTTCCTTGAGGGCGAGCTCGGCGAGCTTGAGCTCCTTTTCGGCGCGCTCGAAGTCCTGGCGCGGGATCTCCGGGCCGCCGACCATCGAGTGGGCGAGAATGACCCGGCCCTGCATGGCCTTGGCGTGCCGGGCCGCAAGGCGCGCGGCCTGCCGGGCCTCGCGCGTGCCGTCGAAGGCGACGAGAATGTTCATGCCCCCCTCCCGTGTCGCGGACATCTCCCCTGCAGATTAGGAAATCCGCCCCCGGCGGTCAACCGGGGAGTTCCTCGGCCCTGGCTTCGCGGGCGGCGATCGGGTATGAGATCCGTCTTGTCGTCGCGGCGGCTCTTTGCGCCGCATCCTTCGCCAAGGAAAGGAATCCAAGGTCCATGGCGCCGTTTCGTCTGCTCATCGTCGGCGGGGTCGCGGGCGGGGCCTCCTGCGCCGCGCGTGCGCGGCGGCTTTCCGAGGAAGCCGAGATCGTCATCTTCGAGCGCGGCGACTTCGTCTCCTTCGCCAACTGCGGGCTTCCCTACCACGTGGGCGGGGTGATCGCCCGCGAGGAGGAGCTGCTCGTCGCCTCGCCGCAGCTCTTCCGCGAGCGGTTGCGCATCGAGGTGCGGCTGGGGACCGAGGCGGTGGCGATCGACCGGGCGCGCCAGCTGCTTCGGGTGCGGGAGGTGGCGACCGGGAGGGAATCCGAGGAGCGCTACGACGCGCTCGTTCTTTCCCCCGGGGCGCAGCCCATCCGGCCCGACTGGCCGGGGATCGATCTGCCGGGGATCTTCGCGCTGCGCACGATCCCCGACGCCCGCCGCATCCGGGGCTGGATCGAGGAGCGCCGTGCCCGGGCGGCGCTGATCGTGGGCGGCGGCTACATCGGGCTCGAGATGGCCGAAAACCTCCTCCGGCGCGGCCTGGACGTGACCGTGGTCGAGCGGGAGGCCCAGGTCCTGCCGCACTTCGACCCCGAGATGGCCGCCCCGCTCGCCGAGACGCTTGCGGCGCACGGGGTCCGGCTGAGGCTCTCCGAGACGGTGCTCGGCTTCGAGCCCGACCCCTCCGGGGGGATCCGCGCGCGGCTTTCCTCCGGTGCCTCCGCCAGCGCGGATCTCGTGCTGCTCTGCATCGGGGTGCGGCCGGAGACGGAGCTTGCGCGCGCAGCCGGCCTCGAGATCGGCGAGCGCGGCGGCATCCGGGTCGACGCCCGGATGCGCACGAGCAGCCCCCGCATCTGGGCCGTGGGGGATGCCGTCGAGGTGAAGGACGTCGTGACCGGCCGCTACGGGCCGGTGCCGCTTGCGGGGCCGGCGAACCGCCAGGGGCGGATCGCGGCCGACGTCATCTTCGGCCGGGAGTCCTCCTTCCGCGGGGCCCAGGGGACGGCGGTGGTCGGCGTGTTCGAGGCGACCGCCGCCTGCACGGGACCGAGCGAAAAGGCGCTCCGCCGCGCCGGCCTCTGGGGGGAGGAGGGGCCCTTCGAAAAGATCATCCTCCACCCCGGGCACCACGCGGCCTACTACCCCGGGGCCGAGCCGATCGCCCTCAAGCTGATCTTCCGGCGCGACAACGGCCGCATCGTCTCCGCCCAGGCCGTCGGCCGCGCGGGCGTCGAGAAGCGGATCGACGTCATCGCCATGGCGATCCAGAAGGAGGGGACCGTCTTCGATCTCGAGGAGGCCGAGCTCTGCTATGCCCCGCAGTTCGGCGCGGCACGGGACCCGGTGAACGTGGCAGGCATGATCGCCGCGAACGTGCTCCGCGGCGATGCGCGGATCGCCCACTGGGAGAACCTGGAGGGCTTCCCGGGGCTGCTGCTCGACGTGCGGACGGAGGAGGAGGTGGGCCGGGGCCGCGTGCCCGGGGCCGTCCACATCCCCCTCGACCGCCTGCGGGAGCGGCTCAAGGAGCTGCCGCGGGACCGCGAGATCTGGGCCTACTGCTACGTGGGCCAGCGCTCCTACCTCGCCTCGCGGCTCCTGTCGCAGAAGGGGTTCCGCTGCCGCAACCTAAGCGGCGGGTACCGGACCTACCTCCACCGCGGCGGCCGCGTTGCATCTTGACAACGCGACCCGATCCGGTCGATAGTGCCGGACCCTGAACCCGGGCCGGTGGCCCCCACGGCCCGGCCGGGGCGGGAGCCTTCCCGCGTCGTCGCAGCCCGCCGCCTGCCGGGGGCGGCCGTCAACCCTACTCCCCGGCGCCACGTTTCCGATTGCGGCCTGAAAAGGGCGGCCGGCACGAGGTCGGCCGCGAAACCCGGGCGGTGTCGTGCATGGCCGCCTGGGTGCAGCACACGACGGAAAGGAGGATTGAGCTGTGAAGAGAATGCTGTGTGTCCTGTTCGCCGTTTGTCTGCTTGCCGCAGGGCTTCCGGCCGACTCGGCCCGCGCCCAGGCCCCCATCGTCTGGAAGATGCAGACCGTCTGGCCCGCCGGGCTCGCCTTCCACCGCAACGCCGAGGGCCTGGCCAAGAGGATCGAGGAGATGGCCGGCGGCCGCCTCAAGATCGACGTCGTCCCGGCCGGGACCGTGGTCGGCGCCTTCGACGTCCTCGAGGCCGTGCACAAGGGGCTGGTCGATTGCGCCCACGGCTGGTCGGCCTACTGGGTGGGAAAACAGCCCGCGCTCAACTTCTTCACCAGCGCCTCGGGCGGCCCCTTCGGGATGGACAACCTCGACTACGTGAGCTGGCTCTTCTACGGCGGGGGCTACGAGCTCTACCGCGAGCTCTACCAGGATGTCCTCAAGATGAAGGTCCACGTCATCCCCACCCTCGTCCTCAACACCGAGCCGCTCGGCTGGTTCAAGAAGCCCTTCAAGACGGTGGCCGACCTCAAGGGGGCGAAGTTCCGCGCCTCGGGCCTCACGGCGGAGATCTACAAGGAGTTCGGCATGACGGTCATCGCCATGCCCGCGGGCGAGATCCTGCCCGCCCTCGAGCGCGGCGTGATCGACGGCGCCGAGTTCTACAGCCCCTACCTCGACAAGGAACTGGGCTTCCAGGACGTGGCCAAGTACTACTACGCCCCCGGCATGCACCGCTCGACCGGGACCCTCGAGCTGCTCGTGAACAAGGAGAAATGGGACAAGCTCCCCGCCGACCTGAAGGCGATCGTGGACATCGCCAGCCGCGAGAACCTGCTGCGCGGCTGGCTGGAGATCTCCGTCCAGGACGTCCAGGCGCTCGAGGAGCTGAAAACCAAGTCCGGCGTGAACGTGATGGAGACGCCGCGCGAGGTGCTGATCGAGATCCTCAAGGCCTGGGACAAGGTGCACGCGGGCTACGAGGCGAAGGACCCCTTCTTCGCCAAGGTCTCGAAGTCGATGAAGGAGTTCTCGCGCCAGATCGTCCCCTTCCGCCGCGATTTCCAGGCGAGCTACGACATCTGCGCGAACTACTACTGGCCGAAGAAGTAAGACCGGGCGGGAACGCCCCCGGCGGCGGAATCGGGACGCCGCCGCCGGGGGCGTGTTTCGCCGGCGAAGGGAGGGACGGCCATGCGTGCCGGGGCCCGGCTTCTCCAGGGGATCGACGCCGTCTCCGAGGCGAGCGGCAAGGCGGTCAGCCTCCTCGTCTATCCGCTGGTGGCGATCCTGAGCATCGAGGTCTTCTCGCGCTACCTCTTCCGCGCCCCCACCTTTTTCGCCTACGACCTGACCTACATGCTCTACGGGACGATCTTCATGGTCGGGGCCCCCTACACGCTGCTCCATGACGGCCACATCCGCACCGACGTCCTCTACCACAAGTTCCCCAAGCGCTGGCAGGGGGCGATCGACGCGGCGGTGTACCTCTTGCTCTATTTTCCCGGCATGTTCTTCTTTCTGGTCGCGGGCTGGAACTACTTCCACGATTCCTGGGTCATCGGGGAGCGGGGATCGCTCACCTTCTGGCGGCCGCCGATCTACCCGTACAAGGCGATCATCCCCCTGACGGCGCTGCTTCTCCTCCTGCAGGGGGTCTCCCAGTTTTTCAAGAGCCTGGCGACCGCGATCTCCGGAGATCGGCCCCATGAGCCATGAGCTGATCGGTTTTCTGATGCTCGCCCTGATGCTCGCGGTGATCTTTCTGGGCTTTCCCATCTCCTTCACCCTGATCATCCTCGCCGTGGGCTTCGGCTACTGGGGGCTGGGGGGGATGGTCTTCGATCTCATGGTCATGCAGACCTACGGGATCATGAAGGAGGAGGTCCTGGCCGCGGTGCCGCTCTTCATCCTGATGGGGCACATCACCGAGGAGGCGGGGCTGATGGAGCGGCTCTTCCGGGCCTTCCAGCACCTCTTCGCCTCGCTGCGGGGCTCGCTCTACATCGGGACCATCCTGACCGCGACGATCTTCGCCATGGCGACGGGCATCGTGGGCGCCGCCGTGACCGTGCTCGGCATCATGGCCGGGCAGATCATGATCCAGAGCCGCTACAACGCGCGGCTCTCCGCCGGGGCGATCACCGCCGGCGGGACGCTCGGGATTCTCATCCCGCCGAGCGTCATGCTCGTCGTGATGGGGCCGGTCCTGAACGTCTCGGTCGTGAAGCTCTATGCCGGGGCCTTCGGCCCGGGGCTGCTCCTGGCGCTCCTCTACATCGGCTATTGCCTGTTCCGCTGCCTGCTCAACCCGGAACTCGGGCCCGCGCTCCCGCCGGAGCAGCGGCTCGATTCCAAATCCGCCGTGCTGCTTGAGCTCCTGGTCGGCTTCGTGCCCCTTGCCGTCTTGATCTCCGGGACCCTGGGGAGCATTCTCTTCGGGCTGGCGACCCCGACCGAGGCCTCGGGCATCGGCTGCCTGGGGGCGTTGATCTTGAGTCTCTGCCACCGGAGGCTCACCGTCGCCGGGTTGAAGTCGGCGGCGCTGCGCACGATGCAGACCTCGAGCATGATCCTCTTTCTGGCGCTTGCCTCCAACATTTTCGGGGCGGTCTTCGGGCGGCTTGGCTCGGCCGGGGTGATGACGCAGACGCTGTTGGGCCTCGAGCTGAGCCCCATGCTCATGCTGATCCTGATCATGGTGCTCATCTTCGTGCTCGGCTGGCCCTTCGAGTGGCCGGCGATCGTGCTGCTCTTTCTTCCGATCCTGATCCCGGTGGTGGCGACCCTCAAGGTCGACATGGTGTGGTTCGGGATCCTGACCGCCGTCAACCTGCAGACGGCGTACATGTCGCCGCCGGTGGCCATGTCGGCCTACTACCTCAAGTCCGTTGTCCCCGACTGGGACCTCGCCACGATTTTCAAAGGCATGGCCGAGTTCATGATCCTGCAGGTCATCGGCCTGCTCATCGTGATCTTCTTTCCGCCGATCGCGACGTGGCTCCCCTCCCTCGTCAAATAGGGGACGTCCATTTACATATCATTAGCGGGCAGCGAGCGCGTGGAAGGTCATCCGCAACCGCGGGGAAAGAAGCGATGAAACGGGACCGGGTGGGGGAAATCTCGTTTTTGCGGGGTCAAGACGCGTGGGATGAAAAGCGGCCGACGCTCGTCTTCATTCACGGGGCGGGGGAGTCCGCGCTGCTCTGGGAGGCCCAGGTGGAGGGGCTGGGCCGTGTCGCCAACACGATGGCCCTC
>Ga0101944_10000749_pt1 | contig 86586 bp, 79 predicted proteins | sample DewCreD2012metaG_FD_75245 | JGI IMG/M metagenome (GOLD analysis project Ga0101944, IMG submission 75245) | Hot spring sediment bacterial and archeal communities from British Columbia, Canada, to study Microbial Dark Matter (Phase II) - Dewar... ... | reverse complement strand
AGGCTGTGAGGTATGCCGATAAAAGTATGAGTGCTGTGAGTGAAATGAGTTTTTTCATAGTGTTGTCTCCTTTCAAAGTTAAAATTTTAAAGTGACACAGTTGCCATTTTTGGTGAATAAAAACGCAAAGTGGTATCGAATGTTAAACGGGTTTGATTTGTTCCGTCGGCATTCATGATATAAATCTGTTGATTTGCGTTATCTCGTTTGCTGGTAAAGATTATTTTTGATCCATCCGGCGAAAATGAGTGATCTTCGTCGGTGCTTGTGTTATTGGTTATATTCGTGACGGCATTGTTGCGCCATACGTATATTTCCCGGTTGCTATCGCGCTGGCTCATAAATATGATTGATGAACCATCAGGTGACCATACGGGATACCAGTCATCGTTATTATTTTGGCTTATATTAACAAGATTTGTTCCATCATTGTTTATGATGAACAATTCTGCATTATTAGCTCCCAAAAAATTTCCATATCGCGTAAATGCAATCTTTGTGCCGTCGGGCGACCATTGCGGCTGGTAAGTTTCAACATCATCATAGGTGCCAATTTCGCTTTGTACCGTCCCATCGCTTCGCATTTTATATAATTTAAATTTTCCGGTTCTATTGCTCACAAACGCAATCGAATTCCCATCCGGCGACCATGAAGGGGAGTCATCATATTGAGCATTTGCTGTAAGTTGAGTTACACCCGTCCCATCGACATTTACTACAAAAATATCGTATGCGTGAGTCCCAACAAATGTTAGTTTTGACCCATCCGGAGATATATCATATTGTAAACTTTTCACAACTATATTTGCAATCTTTGTTTGATCGCTGCCATTACTTTCCATGCAATATAACTCGTATTGGTTTGCAGCGGATTCTTTTAAAAAATAAATTTTAGTGCCATCGGGCGACCATCGTGGTGAACGCTCATTTGTATCAGGAGTATTGGTGAGATTTTGTATTTCGCTTCCATCTTCGTTCATTATGTAAATATCAAATTTAGTTGCACTATCCTGCGCTTCACATATAATTTTATTTAGTGCATCACCTCCATCATCACCGCATGCTAACATGAATGCTACCAAAAGCATGAGTGCATATTTCAATTTAGCCATAAATCATCCTCCAATAAGTATTATTTTGTTTTAATTATTATGGTTAAATTAAATACAAATAGATGTATAGATTGTAAAACAGGTTATAGTAAAGGGATGAATATGATTATGTCAATTTTCTCCTAACAATTCATAGCATAAGTAATCCTTTGGAAGTAAAAAATTTGTTTTTTAGTAAACAAAGATGGCAACTATCGCATTAATGAACCACGGGAAAAGCAAAGGCACCTATTTGTTTGTATATGGTTTTATTGTATTGAGATAGTTCCAAATAATCATGTTTTCAAAAAATCATTATTAGTAATCAATTTATTTATATTTTGATAATAATATAAATGTGCAATAATTTTTTTATATTAATACAAAAATTTTTTGTGGTTGCTATTTAAAATAGATTTTAAAAGCAGGATTTATTCCCTAAAAATAATGTAACATAAATACTTGTACACTCCCGCCGCCTTAGGCTTCAGTATACAATAATTTATATATGTACACAAAAATATAGTTAAAAATCAACAGTATTTTAAAAGCCAACATTATAATATAAACAATTAAATCTTTGAGTTCTGTATCACATTTTTTGCCTGGCGTTCTAATATCTGTACAGCAGCAATGAGCATGGCAAATCGTTTATCTTTGGTTTGTCCGTGATAGTACCGGTAATAGATTTGCTGGGCTATAACTGCCAACCTGAATAATCCAAAACAATAGTAATAATCAAAATCGCTCATATCAATGCCGCTTTTTTCCTGATAGCGCTGTACCAATTCCTTCCGTGTAAGAGCGCCATCCAGATGCGTGGGCATAAGGCGTATAAGCTGTACTTCTACAGGGTCATTTTTTTCTACCCAGTATGCTAACGAGTTACCTAAATCCATTACCGGGTCACCTATTGTTGCCATTTCCCAATCTAATACACCTATAATTTTTTTGGGATTTGAAACATCTAACACAACATTGTCAAATTTATAATCGTTGTGTATAACGGCAGCCCGCGTGGGGGTTTTGGGTAATTTTTCTTTTAGCCATTGGATAACTTCAGTGTATAAAGGAGCATCGGGGGTCAGAGCATCATTGTAGCGGGTAATCCAGCCGTTGACCTGTCGCTCAATGTATCCTTCAGGCTTTCCAAAGTTTTCCAATCCTATTGCTTTATAATCTAATGAATGAAGCTGGCATTGAATATCTAAAAGTTGCTGGCACAAGTATCTAAATTCATCAGGCGTGTATGATAATCCTTTTGGAAGCTCTTTACGCAATATTATCCCTTTTATGCGCTCCATGACATAAAACTGCGCACCTATTACCGATTCATCGTCACAATATGCAAGTGGTGTTGGGCAATACAGGAACACTGGTTTTAACGCTTTTAATATTGAGTATTCCCTATGCATGTCATGTGCTGTTTTTGCTTTTTTCCCAAATGGTGGCCTTCTCAGTACTAATTCTCTGTTGCCAGCTTTAATAAAATAGGTAAGATTTGAAAACCCGCTAGGGAACTGCTTAATTTCAATAGGGCCTTGTATATCAGGTATAGTGTGAATAAGGTAATCTAATACTTTATGCTCATCTAAATTTTCTCCTTCGCGAATTTCTGCAGGTGTGTCGGTATAGTTTTCCATAATTGGATCCTCCACAAGCTTACTTTTTAATATAATTGTATATAATCATAAAACACTCGTGAGCATAATCATCGGGCGTTACATTTCGCTTTCTGTACTTCCAGCGTTTAAGATACCAGTCCTGCAGCATGGCTTTACTTATAGCAGCGATTAATTCACAGTTACTATCGCCCCTGAATTCATTTTTTTGTATTCCTTCAAGGAGTATATCTTTAATTAATGATTCAGTTAAAAGCTCACCTTGTATTGTTTTATTATATTCCACTCCGGTAAAATAGCGCGTTTCCATATATGAAAAGTAAAACCAATCCTTTAAAATCTCGCTAATATAGATGTGAGCATACAAAAAATTACGTAACTTTTCTTTTGACGTTGTTGCTGTGATTAATGCTTGTGACAAAACTTTCTCCACAGACGAACGGCCATACTGCTGAATGATATGTAGAAGCTCATCCTTTGAGGGAAAATACGCATACAGCGCGCCAATGCTTAAAGATGAAGTGGACGATAGTTCCCGCATACTCATTGCGGAATAGCCTTTTTTATTGCTAATAGCTATAGCAGTATGAATGATACGCTTGAGATTTTCAACAGATTGTGGTGATTTCTTAACCCTGATAAGCTGTTTGTTATCATCATACAATTTGGTGACAATATCATCAAGTATAAACTTTATGCTCTTCTTAAAACTGTTATAGTTTTCTAAATCAACAGTATGAGTTTTATCTAACTTCTCTGCCTTCATAACTTGAGAGGATCCTTTTAGCAACAGTTGACTTATGCACCTCATCAGCACCATCATATATACGTGCTGCACGCTCATGCCTGTAGAAGAAAGCAAGTATTGTATCATCCGTCATTCCTAATCCGCCATGAACCTGCAATGCCCTGTCTATCACCTTTTGCATGACATTTGCCACATAGAATTTTATCAGCGACACATCAATGCGTGCTTCTTTTTGACCCAGATGCTCAATCTTCCATGCTGCCTGCAATGTCATAAGCCTTGCTGCTTGAATTTCGGCTGCACATTCGGCAACCCATTCCTGAATAATCTGACGGGTTGCTAACGTTTTCCCATCTGGCGAGATAATACGCTTGTTTGCACGGGCACACATTAAATCAAATGATCGTTTGCAAATGCCAAGCCAGCGCATGCAATGATGAATACGCCCGGGGCCCAAACGCTCCTGTGCTATTACAAAACCCTGCCCTTCAGGTCCCAGTAAATTTGATAGTGGTACACGGCAATTTTGTAATAATATCTCTCCATGGCTGAAATAATCACTGCCTTCATGGCCCATGACTGGAATATTGCGTACCAGATTAAAACCGGGAGTATCGGTAGGAACAATGATCATGCTTGCACGCAGGTATGTTGGTGCTTCAGGGTTTGTGATAGCCATAACAATGGAAAATTTTGATCCATCTGCGGCTGTAGAATACCATTTATGCCCATTTATGATGTAATAATTTCCATCTTTGACTGCAGTAGTATCCAGTAACACTGGATTTGAACCTGGAAGGTCAACCTCGGTCATTGAAAAACAGCTACGTATTTCTCCATGGACAAGGGGCAATAGATACTTTTCACGCTGCTCGTCATTTGCATATTTGATCAGTATTTCAATATTGCCAGCATCTGGTGCCTGGCAGCCAAATACATAGTGGCCCAATGGAGTCCTTCCCAATGATTCAGAAACAAGCCCATGCTCAACTAAATCTAGACCCATACCGCCATATTCCTTTGGCACCTGTGGTGCCCATAGCTCCATCTTTTTTACCATTTTCCGTTTTTCTTCTAAAACTGGTAACATTGCTTTGATATCATTACGCGCAAATTCCGGTTCCAATGGAATAAGTTCTTTTTCTACAAACTCATCTATCAGCTCTAAAATTGCTTTCATTTTACCAGAGATTTCAAAATCCATACCATTCCTCCTTAAATTTTTATTACCTGTATGTCTTCATTGATGGGTTATCAGCTAACTCTATGTGAGGGAAAAAGTTAAATGAAGCTAAAATAAGTTCTTTTTCATTATACCTGAGATGTGTCATTGATGTGTTAACAATCTGCCAGGTTAACCGCATTGTAGTTTCGTCATCAAAACCCAGAACCATCTGAACAATTGTGCCAATAATACCGCCTGATGTAACAATAATAATATTTTTTCCCCTTCCCTGTTCCTGTATAATTTCAGTGATAACAGATTTTACCCGCTGCTTAACTTCTGAAAATGATTCAATGCCTTCATAATGTACCTGTGACTTTACCCAGTAACGCATAACTTTTTCAAATACACGCTGGAAAGCTTTTTTATCAGTATAAATCTGCTTTATCTCTTCTTCTAATGACGGTTCATCATTAAGCAGGACAGGAAATAATGTTTTTATAATATTTATTGAATCGTATTCATTTAATCTACTGTCAATTTTTGGTACAGGTAATTGTACGCCTTTCAATTCAAAATACTTTATGATAGAATCTGCAGTCTGTTGCTGACGTTTTAATGTGCCGCAATATAGTGCATCAATTTTTTTATTTTTATAGCGATAGTTATAAAGATATTCAGCTAAAAGCTGTGATTGATTATACCCTTTGTCTGAAAGGTTATCATAATCACCCTGACCAAAAGATCCCTGCCCATGTCGGATAACTAATATTTCACTCATAGTAAATCCCTGTAAGTATTTATGGTAGCCACTTTGCACACTAGCCACCATTTGCTGTGGAAGTGAGCAATGTATGATTAATACATTAAATCATAATAACAACGATACAGTAAACACTGTAAATAAAACATAAAAAAAGTCAAGATAAATATAACGAACGTTCGTTATTTTGTTGATTTTTTTATATTTGTAATTATAATTGATATTTAGTAATATTAAGGTTGTAATGTATGGATAAAAGGTTAAAAATACTTGTGTGTATTAAGCAGGTTCCGGATACAAATGCTGTAGTACATGTCAATGATGGAATACCTGAATATGATGACAAAACAGTGTATGTGATTAACCGGTATGACGAATACGCATTAGAAGAAGCATTGCAATTAAAAGATAGTGGCGTTACTTTGCATATTCATACAATTTCAGTTGGGCCAGCGCGCGTTCAGAAGGTTTTGCGCCGTTCATTAGAAATGGGAGCCGATGAAGCGTATCACATGCTCATCGACGGTGATGCAATCAATAACCCTGCCATCATTGCAAAAGCAATAATACAATTTGCACAACATGACTATGACATTATATTTACAGGCGTAATGTCTGAAGATGCAATGAATCAGCAAACAGGCCAGCTAATAGCAGCAATGACTGGATATAATTATGCCACTGGTGTAACGGAACTATCGATTAACAAAAATACCATAAAAATAACCCGTGAACTTGATGCACAGGAATCAATGGTATATGAATTGCAACTACCGTGTGTCATTTGTGTACAATCAAGTATTAATAAACCACGCTACCCTTCTCTTTCAAATGTACTGCGTGCCCGCAAACAGGAAATTGTAATGATAAAGCCGGATACAATGATTCCCAATAAAAAAACAAATTGCTATTTTACAGTGCCGCAAAAAACAACACAATGCCAGTTTATTGAAGGAAGCGTATCACAACAGGTTAGCCAGTTATATACAATTCTACATAAACATGCTGTTTTGTGAGGTGTTATGAGTATTCTGGTAATAGCTGATGTTAAAAATCAAACCGTAAATCCCTCAACACTTGAATTAATTACCATTGCACAAAAAATTGCAAAGCAAAAAAATTTACCTGTAAATCTGCTTATTCCATTTGTAAATATAGGGGGCGATAGTTACTGTGCAAGTGAGTTTAAAACCTATATAGTAAATCTAAACATTGAGCAGTACAGTGCACCTACCCTTGTTAAACATATTTCCAATATCATACGAGAAGTTGATGCTACCTATATTATTGGTTTACATACACCATTTACGATAGATTATGTGCCATCACTATCTGTTATACTTAATGCACAGTGTATGACTCAAATACATTCTTTAGATGTTGGTGAATCTATTACAGTAATCCGCGGAAGCCATGCTGGTAAGTTAGATCAACATATTATCATTAATGAAACACCGATTATAATAACTATACTCCCCGGGAGTTTTGAGCCATATACAATATCAGAAATGCAAAACAATAACATTACAACAATAGACATCCCTGAAGTTGACAAGCGTGTTAACTGTGAATTTATTACTAAGGAAATGACAGATAAATCACTGGATGAGGCTGATGTCATTGTTGGTATAGGCAAAGGAATTGGTTCACAGGAAAATGTAAGTCTAGTTTATGAATTTGCAAAAGTTTTTCCACATAGTGCTGTGGCAGGTTCTAGAATTGTTTGTGATTACGGGTGGTTGCCATACAGCAAGCAAATTGGAATTACAGGGAAAAGTATTTCACCTAAAGTATATATTGCATGTGCCATTTCAGGTTCTTCACAACATGTAGCTGGCATTAAAGGGGCAAAAACAATAATAGCAATAAATAAAGACCCCTATGCGCCTATTTTTAATGTTTCACATTATGGTGTTGTGGCTGATATATTTGAATTTATTCCACAATTTATTGATTTTGTAAAGGGCAAACAGAATTTATAATTTCTTCAAATTCTGCTTCCAGGCGGTTCACTTTCTCCTCAACCTTTTCCATACGTCACAATTTCCTCCTTTGATTAAAAATTTGCTATGCTTTTATTATTTATGGTGTTAGAGTAATTAAATATCATAATAAAATCGATACTTCTTTAAATTATAGATAAAATATTTTCATAATTCTTGACAATAATTATTATATGTGATATTTTCTTTTAACATATTTATTTAATCATGTATTTATTTAATACGCAGCTATTAATCTCTTTCTCATTTCTGGAGTAAAAAATTATGAAAGGTAAAATTATTACATCACTTTTTTTTATATTTGTTGGTGTGACATCGATATTTTTCTTTTTAATTGCATTATTACTAAGAGTTTTTACATATCCATTTGATAAGCGACTACGCTTGCTTCATCAATTAACGTGCTTTTGGGGTTCACTATATACATATGTAATGCCGCCATGGAAAATAAAAGTAGAAGGAAGAAATAAGATACGAAATAATGTGCCCTATGTGTTTGTTTCAAATCACCAGTCACAGTTAGACATTCTTGTAGCATTCAGGCTGTATAAACATTTTAAATGGGTTTCAAAGGCGGAAATTTTTAATGTACCTATAATTGGCTGGAACATGTTCTTAAACAGGTATGTCAGGCTATTTAGAGGTGTAAAGGAAAGTGCTGCACAAATGATGCAGGATTGTGAAATGCATTTGAAAGAAGGAAGCCCTGTATTTATTTTTCCTGAAGGCACGCGTTCACCTGATGGGCATCTCAAAGAATTTAAAATGGGTGCATTTATACTGGCAAAAAAAATGAATGTTCCTATCATGCCTGTAATTATTGAAGGAACACGTTTTGCTTTGCCAAAATACAGCATTGATTACCATGGCCAACATAAAATTACTATGAGGGTCCTTAATGAAATAACACCTGATATATTTAAGGATATGACTGTTGAACAGTTAGCACAGTATACATGGAACTATATGAACAATGAATTGCGAAAATTGAGAATAGAAATGTACGGACATGATGATGTTAAGAATAATTAATTATAAAAGAGCTTGAAAAAATGGTATAGAACAATTATCTTTGTAAATAGAAACAAAAGTTTTACTAATTTTTAATGAGGTTTGCTGGAATGCCAGAGATTGATGATTTTTCTTTTGATGATGATCTGTTTAAATTGGATGATGAAATTGAAGAAAAAAAGCAAAAAGTAACTGACAAAACAAAAATTACAGATGAATATATAGATGACTTCAAACCTGAAAAAGAAAGTACAGATAATATACATAAACGCTCATCCAGAGATTTTCAGCCAGATATGGATGCCCTTCTTATTACTGCACAATCCTCAATGATTATAGAAGGCATGAAAAAATATACCGAAAGGGATTTTTCATCTAGTAATCTGCCAATATATTTAGAAGCATTGAATGGTGTTAATCTATATATCAAAATATTAGACAGGAACCCCAAAAATTATCATAAATTAAAAGGTGTTATTAATGCAGATCCTGATTGCCAGGAAGTTGAAAACATTGCATTTAATCTTTATAAAAAAATATTTGGCAATGAACCGGAATCAGATCAGGAAAAATTAGTAGCATTTGAAAAATTTTCTGCATTATTCAAAGATGCTGTTAACAGAGCCACGATTGCAACTTCAATGAAGGATATAAAAAAATATTTCTTATTGTCAGGTGGTCTGGATGAAATTAAAGTTTCACAGTTAGCAGCCAGTAATGATGAGGAACTTAAAAAAGATATATCCAATTTGCAACGCTATATTGCATTAGGACTTGCATATATTGAAAAAGGAAATGTTGAAATAATAAAAGGGCTAAGGGGAAGAGATTTGAATAATTATGTGGTGCGTGGCTCTCAACTGCTTGCTTATTATTTCAAGTTGATTAAAAATGAACGGCTTGCAGATTATTATGCAAGGATTAATTCTATTTACAGCAAATATTTTGTAGTTAAAGATTAAATTCTCAATACATTTTCAACATAGTAATGATTGTTATTTTTATATTATAATGAACTCATAAGCTCAAATAAAATTGAATCTAACATAAACAAGCCTTCATGAGTACACCTCAAATTTTCCTGTCCATTAATGATATCAGACTGTAATAACCCTTTTACTATCAGTTGCTCTACTGTGTTTCTGAAACTTGATGATGGTAGATAATTTGTCTTTAAATAAAATTCATTTAGTAAAAAACCATCTATCAGTCGTAATTTATTCATGAGAAATTCTATAGCAACATCTTTTGTTGTACGGATATCTTCCGTACGGCTTTCAAAGGGATTATTTAGATAATCATTAAGATTGCTGTTATAATAACGCCTGTTTTTATAAAACGAATGAGCACCAGCACCAAAGCCAATATACTCATCAAAATTCCAGTATTTGAAATTGTGGCGCGATTCAAATTGTGGCAGTGCAAAATTTGAAATCTCATAGTGATGGTATCCGGAACTGGTGAGTATCGTTATAGTTTTTTCAAACAATGCGCGCTGAAAGTTTAGAAGCTTTTTCCATTGTGGAATGCGGGAGCTTAAGGGTGTATTTTTTTCAAATGTTAATATATATGCAGAAATATGTTTTGGTGTATATTGTATGATTGTGTTAAGTGAATTAATAAAATTACTTACAGACTGTTTTGGTATACCTACAATTATATCAATACATGCAATAATATCAGGAATACTGCAAAATTCTTCTATTATTTCCTTGCTTGAAAGTTTTGGTTTTCTGCCAATGTATTCATGTGCTTTTTTGTCAAGTGTTTGTACTCCCAATACAAATCGGTTTATTCCAACAGATTGGAGTTCTTTTATATATTGCAATGAATAGTGTTCAGGGTTGCATTCAAGGGTGATTTCAATTTCAGGAGCTATCGCATAATATTTTTTTATGATATTTAAAATTATTTCATAATGATAGCTTTGAAGTAATGATGGGGTGCCACCACCAATGTAAATGGTATCTATCACATAATCAGAACATTCTTCTGAATGATACACTATCTCAGCCGTGAGCAATGCTAAATAATTTGCAATCATTTTTTGCCAATCTTTGCTATCGGTGTGTACTGGTATGGAATAGAAGTCGCAATAATCACATTTGTCTTTGTTACAAAATGGTATATGGATGTATATTCCCAGCTTCATTTTGTGTTTATAGTTAAACAAGGATGTGAAAATTTTGGTTCAAATGTACCTTTTAAGCACAATGCCAGTTGCCGAATTGATTCATCAGTATCGGAAAAAGACATGAGCATAGGATAGTTGCCAAATTGTTTTACGTAGGGGTATGGATTGTTAGTTACAAGCAGCAATACCTTGCTATAATTTTTCATTGAATGCAGTATGTCCCGTAATTCAGAAATTGTGTATGATGAAGTATCAATCAACAGTATTGTATTATTCTTTTCATTTAATAGTGTATCACTCATGATTACATTTTCTTTTTTAAAAATATTTATAAAGTTGATATTTTTTGAAATCAATTCTCCATATGTGTTAAGATTATCTATTACAAAATCCTGTATTATATTGCTATTAGAATACAACATAATAGAGCTGCGCGATAGCTCTGTGTTAAGAGCCTCTGCTTTTTGTAGTAATTGTTTATCACCTGAATTTAATTTATACTTAGTTAGAGTAAGTTTGCCTTTTCTGAGTTGCATTATGTGGTATCGAAGTTTCAATTCAAGAATCTTTGCAACCTTTAATTTTAACAATTCTTCTGAAATATCCTGTTTATCTAAAGCATTCTTTAGTGAATCAATAATCTCCTGCACATGGTTTTCATAGGAGCTTATTAATAGAATATCTGCACCGGCTTTTAGGCTATTTACTGCTGCATCGCCATACGATTGAATACCGCTAATGCCTTTCATCTCAAGGTCATCAGTAATTATTATGCCTTCAAATTTTAGAGATTTCCGTAAAATATCCTGTAACAAAAAAGGAGACATTGTTGCAGGGGTATTGAGACCTAATTGCGGGAAAGCGATATGTGCTGTCATAATGCATTCTACACCTGCATTAATTGCTTTTTTGAACGGAACAAGTTCAACTTTTTCCAGATCGGCCAATGATTTGTATATAACTGGCAATGTATAATGTGAATCCTGATGAGTATCACCATGGCCGGGGAAATGTTTGGCAACTGCAATGCATTTTGATTTTTGTAAACCTTTGATATATGCTTCTCCTAATGAACCACATAGAGCTGGATCACAGCCAAATGATCGTATGTTGATTACGGGGTTATCGGGATTATTATTTACATCAACAACAGGAGCATAATTCATATTAATTCCTGAAAGCCTTAATTGAATACCTAAAATGTATGCCATAGTATATGTTTTTGATGGATCATTGGCAACACCAAGAGCAAAATTACCCGGGAATTGTGTTACATCATCACGAATACGTTTGACCCTACCCCCTTCCTGGTCTATCGATATAAATAAAGGTATACCGATATGTTCCATCGCCAGATTCTGAAGATCATGTGTCAGTGTTTTACAGGAACCATTATCCAAGTTATAGCCAAATAATATGACACCACCTGGTTTGTATTTTTTTATAATGGCAATGGTTTTTTCATCAATTTTGCTTGAAGGGATAGCTATAATAAGCATCTGTCCCAGCAATGATTGTTTATTTAAGTCATTGACTAACTGTTTTGCTTCAGAATAATATTTCTTGCTGGTGCATCCTGTTAACGGAAGAATCAACATTAGCAATATACATATGATTTTCATATACATGATTTATCCTATTAAAAAGTAACTATCGCGCATAAATTAAAAGTAACAATTAATGACCAATTAGCATAATTTTCACCTGTTGATATTCATTAAGGATGAAAATATTTGTGTTATTGATATTATAATGAAAATTAAAGTTTTGGAAATCCCCTCAAATTTATTATAATGTATTAATAAATGATTACATATACAATATATACGATAGATATTATTCAACATAAAAATAAAATATAAATAAAAAATTCATGTAATAACCGATGTATACAATAAAGTATTGTTATGATAAATATGATTGACATTTTTTAAAAATAAGAACTTGTTTCAATGATTGAATTACAAAAAACGATGTTCTCATGTTATATAGAATTAGAAAGTGACAAATCATATTATAATTTTAATACTTGAAATAGAGTGAAACTGTGCTATTATTTAATGGTGACTATGAGCTACACAAGTGACAACAGTGATGTTAAAAAGTATATAGAAAGTTATAATGCAACCAGCCAGACTGTCCCATTGGTTATTGACCGTCTTTTAACCGATCTTAATGATTTACACTATCCAAAAGAAGAAATAGAAGAAATAATACTATCAATGGATGAAGCCCTTACCAATGCTATTCAGGAAACTATTAGGAAAGAACATCATCTAAATATTGCCTATGACCCCGATGTGCGTGAAATAACAGTCATGTATATTGTTTCAAAAAATGAGTTTGAAGCTGTTATTATTGACCATGGCAAAGGCTTTGATTTGCAGCAATCAATGAAGAAAACCCCTGATAAAAATTCTTTTGACTACTTTGAACAAATAACAAGGTATTCATACGAAAAATCATCAGGATTGCACGTCAGAGTGAACGGGCGGCAAATATCATTAAAAGGGATTGGTGCAGGTTTAAAAATTATGTGTGCGTTTATGGATTCTATTAATATTGACCTAATTGATAAGGAAAAAATTGTTTCAGATTCCGTATCACCAGTTACTGACGGCACTATACTGACGATGCGCAGAAAGAGGAGATATTGATGCATCCGGAAAAAGCCTATAAAAATCTTGAGTTCCTGAATTCCCGGGATGCACGCATTATACGGATAATGTGTGAGTATATTGAACCTGAAAAGCGATTCAAACATTATAACATTAAACATACAGTGGTTTTTTTTGGGTCTGCACGAACAAAGCCAAATGATCCTGTAACGGGAAAATATTATCATGATGCAACTAAATTAGCTTTTTTATTGGCACAATATGGAAAAGAATTAGAAGCTATACATGAAGGCTTTGTGATTTGTACTGGAGGTGGCCCCGGGATTATGGAAGCTGCCAACAAAGGTGCAAAAGAAGCGGGAGCCTATTCTATTGGATTGAATATATCACTTCCGTTTGAACAAATGCCTAACCCGTATATTTCACCTGAATTGAATTTTGAATTTCATTATTTTTTCATGCGAAAATTATGGTTTTTATATCATGCTAAGGCTATTGTTGTTTTCCCTGGCGGTTTTGGAACAATGGATGAGCTATTTGAAACGTTAACATTGGTACAAACTAATAAATTACAAAAACATGATATACCGATTATTCTGTACGATAAGAGCTTTTGGGATAAATTTATCAATTTTCAATTGTTAGTTGATTATGGTTATATTGATAAAAATGACCTGGAACTAATTCATTATTGTAATACTCCGGAAGAAGGTTTTGAATATTTAAAACCAAAATTAAAAGAACTTATAGAAAGAGTAAATCACACCATAGAAAATCAATAAAAATCATTAATATACCACTCCTGATAATTTGGGGAAAATATATGAATCCAATAATAGAAATGCCTGGCGGATTAGAAAATGTTTCAATATTCAAGTATGCTGCTATTGAATGTGGAATACGCTATCAGAATCGCCTGGATTTTTCATTAATATATTCCAAGGAACCTTGCTGGGCTGCTGGTGCATTTACCACAAATAAAATGTGTGCAGCTCCTGTTATATTGTGCCGTCAAAGAATAAAAAATCCAATTCATGCTATTCTTATTAATGCTACAAATGCTAATGCAGCAACCGGTAAGCAGGGTTTGGAAAATGCCAAATTACTTACTAAAGAACTGGGGAAATTACTTTCAATTGATGAAAATTCAATATTGATGGCTTCAACTGGTATTATCGGCGTTCAGTTGCCCGTTGATAAAATGAAACATAGCCTTCCGGTTTTAGTTAACAATCTGAGTACTGAAGCAGGCACCCTTTTGCCACGAGCCATTATGACAACTGATACATTCCCAAAACAATATGCAATTTCGTTTAAAACTTCAACTGGCACCTATTCCATGGCTGGTATTGCAAAAGGGGCTGGCATGATAGCCCCCAACATGGCCACACTTTTATGCTTTGTGGTTACGGATTTCCCAACAGAACAACATATTTTAAATAAATTATTTTATGAAAGTGTAAATGTGTCTTTAAATGCAATCACAATCGACGGTGATATGTCAACCAATGATACAGCCATTATTCTTTCACCTGCAAGACCTTCAAGCCATACAGAAAACGATATTAAAGTATTTGGCGAAGCATTGCATGTAATGATGAGAAAATTGGCCTATCTTATAGTAAGTGATGCAGAAGGAGCCACTAAATGTGTTACTATTAAAGTTATTCATGCAGCAAATGATACCGATGCAAAAAAAGCTGCAAAATCTATTGCAGAATCACTTCTTGTTAAAACGGCAATGTTTGGCAATGATCCAAACTGGGGAAGAATTGCCTGTGCAGCAGGGTATTCAGGAGCACAACTGCAAGAAGAGACATTATCAATATATTTTGATTCAATTCCACTATTTAAAAATGGTACTCCAGTTGAATATGAAAAAGAAACACTAATAAAAATTTTACAAAAAAGAGAATATACAATCACTGTTGACTTGGGAATAGGAAATTCAGAATTTGAATATTTAACCTCCGATTTAAGCTATGATTATGTTAAAATAAATGCTGAATACTCTACATAATCCTTATTAATATCCTTGACTTTTATTGAATAAATAATAATAATTCAATATATCTAATAAAACAATAGGCATTTTCGATGAAATTTATTAAAATACTATATACTGCGCTGGTATTTCTATTTGTATCAGCAGCACTTGTTAACGCACAAACTACTGATAAACAAAAAATCATTATTTATTATTTCAATGATGAGAGTGCTACGCAGAGCTACAGATATTATTCTTATATCATTCCGGATTCATTATCTTCAGAGCTGAAAAACACACTTGAATATGAAGTTACAGTTTTACCAGTTACATTTAGATATATTACATCACAAGTTACAGATGAAGAAAAAGCAAATACTATTGCTATTTTAACCAGCAGAGGCAAAGAAGTTTCAGCAAATTTTTCTGTTATTGGTTCATATAAAGTTGAAAAAAATACCATACACATCAAAACGCAGATCTGTAATGTTGCTACCGGCGAAATAGTTGATGCGGCTGAAACAAAAGAAAAAATTGGAGCTTTAATTTACGAAATTATTGATAAAATTACAGTAAAAATAAATAAAGAACTGCAAAAAACAATAGAAGTAGAAAAGGAAAAAATTGCAATATCTCCATATAAAAATTTTTATTCATCCTTTAGAAATACAATTTTTGGATATTCATATAATTTTATATTCTTTACCGGTGATTGGGAAAACCTTTACAATGATACAGCAATGAGTAAAATTTATATAGGAGTGCCATTATCTAAAATATATACATCAGATAATGCATATATTAATAAATTATATATTGCTCCAACGTGGCAGTTTTTTTCCACTAATAACCGTGATATGGAACATACGTATGATACATACCTTTCAGTTTATATGGGTGGTGCATCATTTATATATATACATACCTTATCACCATTAATAGATATTACAATTACATTACAACCTGGTATTGCATATTCAGACCTGTATATCGTTTTAGTACAGGAAGGGGGACCGTTTGCACCAAATGTTAAGAAACATTCATATGACCCATTTTTATCGGCTGAGATTAGTGCTACGTTTTATTTATATTCTATTGGATTTACAGGAGGCCTGAATTATAACAGGTTATTTTACAAAGGAAATGATTTAACAGTTACTGGAATTAGTTTTGGTATATTATACAAATTATAAATAATAATAAAATATGGTATTGTTTTCAATATCTGCATAATAACAGTCTAAACATTAAAATTACATAAACACCGTAGGGGTGAAGCTATTATACCAATGACATAAATATCATATATTGGAGGAAAACATTGCCAGAAAAACCACTATTGTTGCATTCACATAATGATTACTGGTGTACACGTCCGTTGTGGGATGCTATTGATTATGGATGTAATATGATTGAAGGGGATATAATTTATATGAATAACAAGCTTATGTTATCCCATTCATGGCGTCCGTTTGCATTTATGTGTTATGGTGAATTAGAAGAAACATACTTAAAGCCGATTCATCAATATTGTATTGATAATCCGCAAAAAGAAATGTGGATGTATGTTGAATATAAAGATTCAAATGAAAAGATTAATGATATCCTGCATAATTTATTTTTAAATTATAAAATACCAAATTTACATTATACCATATCAGCTCAGAATGAAAAATGGTATCATAAAAAAAGGTATAAAACAGCAATGAAGTTTTATACTAAATATAAAGAAGAATTGCAATTGGCCTGGAAAACAACAGAACTGGCTCAACAGTATGAAATTAAAAAAGTTGATCTATTCCCAGAATCTATATGGCACTTTTAATGTAATGAGGTTTAATCTATGAAGGATATTATTAAAAAGTGGTTTATATTGTCTTTAGGAATTTACATAGCATCAGCACTATTAACAGGTTTCTCAGCTGATACTGCCACGGCAATTATTGTAGCTTCAGCGCTCTTAGGCATCATGAATGTATTTATTAAACCTGTTCTTTTGTTAATAACCTTACCAATTAACTTGCTTACATTGGGATTATTTACATTTATCATTAATGCCGTTTTATTATATTTCGTTTCATGGATAGTAAAAGGAGTAATTATTGATTCGTTTTTAACGGCATTAGTTGCTTCAATAATAATCAGCATTATTTCAGTAACTGTTGAATGGTTATTTGGGTAATGTATATAGTATCTGTTGGTGCAGGAAAAAATCAAATCCCCTTGATTAAAGCATGCAAAGAATTGGGGTATACCACAATTGGCATTGATAAAAATCCACTGGCAGAGGGTTTTCAATACTGTGACTTAAAGATAATAGAGTCCATTTATAATTACCATGAAATTTACATGCTATTAAAAGAACTGCTTGTATTTGATGATATCGCTGCTGTTGTAACCAGATCGTATGGTCAGGCTATTAAAACCGTAGCATATCTTTGCCAGCAATTTAAATTGCCAAATATTGATTTCCTTAATGTGGATACTCTCATTGATAAATCTAAATTCAGAGCTATTGCCCTACAACATAATATACCAATGCCACAAGGGAGTGTATTACACAAAAAAGATTTACATAAATTAGATACAATATCATTCCCGTGTATCGTTAAACCAGCAAAAGGACATGCCAAAGAAAGTGTTAAGCTTATCGATAGTTGCCAGGAATTGCATTCATACATAAAGGCAATCAAACATGATACTGTGCTTATTGAAGAATACATTGAGGGAGATGAAATTATTGTTATAGGATTTGTTCATAACAGAAAATATTATATTTTCGATATTAGTGATAAAATATTAAATGCCAAACCATATTTTGTAGATAGAATGCATATATTGCCTTCACGCTATTATACGATGTACAGCGAATTACAAAAAACTGGCCAAAAGATAACCGACGCTTTTGAATTGCAGGCTACTCCATTGCTGATGGAATGCATCATTTCCAAAAATAATATAAATCTCATTGAAGCAGCGTGTGAATTTGGTGGTGAATATTTAGCTGATTATGCCATTCCTGCCCGCTTAGTGTGTAATGTTTTCAAATCGTTTGTACAGGCACTTGTCACGGGAAAAGTCAATATGCCCGAACAATCTACAATGGCTGCAGTTGTAAAATATATTATGGGCCGTAATGGCAAGCTGGTTTCCTATTCTATGCCAAAAAATAAACATTTAATTCATGCAGAAATTTTTGCAAAACCCGGCGATACGCTGCATTACCCCAGGAATAATCATGAGCGGTTGGGAGTTATTGTTACAAATGGAAAAACAGTTGAAAACGCTATACAAACAGCCGACACATTACTTGAGCAAATGCATATCATCATTGAATAACTATGGACACAACAACACAAAGCTGGAATAAACATTATACACGCCATACATCTGTGCTATTATATCCCGATGAACAGCTTGTACGGATGCTTGCAAAATATGCTGACAATAAAAAAACGGCGCTTGATGTTGGATGCGGTACAGGACGACATGTAAAACTTTTATATGAGTATGGCTGTGATTTTGTTGTTGGTGTTGATATCAGTTTCAATGCTCTTACGCAATGTAAAAAAACATTAAACGGAAACCTTGTTCAGGCTAACACGCAAAAACTTCCATTTGGCGATAGTTCATTTGATATAGTTGTTGCCTGGGGATCACTTCATTACACAACAAAAGATATCCTTCCTGAAATGTTGCATGAAATTAAACGAATACTTTCTTCAGATGGAGTATTTTTTGGAACACTGCGAAGTATTAATGATACCTATATAGCACGAGGCAGGCACCTTGGAAATAATACATGGGAAACTACCCTACCCGATATTGACGGTGCAGTAGTTTCACTTTTTTCTCTTGAAGAGGTCAAAACATATTTACAGGTATTTTCAGATTTTCACATTGGTTTAATGGAACGAACTATTCTGGATGAACTTGATAAAAAATTATCCCACTGGTATTTTTACGCTGCAGTATGAAACCACCATTTGAATTTGATCATACATTAGAAAAGTGCCCATTATGCAAAAGTAACAAAATATTTTTTTTATATGCGATAGTTCATAGTAATCCATCCTTTACGGTATATCAGTGCAAAGATTGTAAATTCATCTTCATGAATCCACCACTAACCGAAACAAGCGAACGTGCACTATATGATGAAGGATATTATACTGGAGTAGCTGATTATACATACTATGATGAACGAATGGTTGAACATTATGCTCAGTATGTATGGAATGCACGGTTAAAAACTATTAGAAAATATGTAAAGAGTGGTAACTTTTTAGATATTGGATGTTCGTTTGGTGGATTTTTACAGGCAGCTTCAAACTATTTTACGGTTTATGGTATTGAGCCTTCACATTATTCTGGCTTGTATGCACAACAACGCTTTGGCAACGATAAAATACATATTGGTACTTTGTTTGACCACTCATTTGCACCTAACACTTTTTCAGTTATTACAATGATAGAAGTTTTAGAACATATACGAAAACCATACGACGCATTGAAAGAATGCTACAAGCTTTGCACTGATAACGGTTTATTAATTATTCAGACAGCAAATATGGATGGCTTACAGGCAAAATTACAAAAAGATACGTATGGCTATTTTTTGCCAGGCCATTTTTCATATTTTAACAAACAAAACCTGGTTAAAACATTAAAGCATATTGGTTTTAAGAACGTTAAGATTTTTCAACCAGTTGATTTTGGATTGTTGCCAAAATTACTCAAATCACAGATGAATTTTAAAAGTATCAAAGATTATACAAGCTGGCTACGTATTTCAGGCTATCATTTTATGAGCAAAATCCATATAGGAAATTTTGCACTTACCAGCTCCATGGTTGTTTATGCGTTCAAGTAAAAAATATTTATCAATAATGCCTTTTAAGAGGCAAGAATGGTAATGATATGCTCTTCATATAAAACGATATCGATAAAAATATAAAAATATTCTTGACTTTTAAACAATAACGTTTTAAAAAAATTCAATATTTAATATTACTTTAAAAATTTAATAAAGGAGTGAGCCAATGAAAAAAAGCATTATTTTTATCATGGCAATGTTGCTTTCAATAGCAATAGCTCAGCCTTTTACTTTTGCAGCAAAACTTTCCGACGAGGATGTTGCAAAGAAGAAAGAAGGCTGGTATCCAACAGGATTGCCATTGCTCAACTATGACAGCGACAATGGTTTTGGATATGGGGTACGAGCTTATCTGTACAACAATGGGACAAGGGATGAAGAATACTTTGCCTATGCTCCCTATAAAATGCAGTTGTATGCACAATTCTATCAAACAACTAATGGCTATCAGTACCATGAAGTAAACTTAGATATGCCCTATATCATGGGAACTAAGTTTAGAATTATAACATCAGTTGCGTATGATAAAAAGATCAACGCAAACTTCTTTGGCATTGGTGCTGATGCTGCAAAGGAAAAATTAACACTATATGATGGAGCTAATTACCATCAATTTGATACATACAAAGATTACTTAGATTATGCTGATGATAATGAAGCATTTAAAAAATATTACAATTATCAGTATACAAAACCAAGCTACTTCCTTAACATTTACCGTGACCTGACACAGAATTTAAAGATGCTGGTTGGTTTTGAAGTAAAGAAAGTTACAATTGATACATGGGATGGTGAAAAATTTGATGGTGATCCACAGGGACCAACACTATTAGAACAGTGGAAACCTGAAGGATATAAAGGTGGCTGGTCCAACTTTGCCCGTCTTGGTGTATACTATGACACACGTGACTATGAACCGGATCCCAAGTCAGGTTATTTTATAGACTATGCATTTGAGGTTTCACGAGGCTGGTTAGGTTCAGATTATGATTTTATACGAAATACTGTCCAGTTGCAGTACTATGTGCCACTACTATCAAGCTTAACATTGGCATTGCGTGCTGGATATACTGATACCAATATGGATGCTCCATTCTTTGAAATGGGTTATTTTGGATTTTCACTAAACCGCAGAACCGGTAACGGAAGCAACCGTACAATCCACGGTTATAAGGAACAGCGCTTTGTAGCTCCAACAATGACAGTTGCCAATACTGAATTGCGCTGGAAATTTGGTGAAGCCAATCCATGGAATCAGAATTTTCAGTTTAAGCTTACTGCGTTCTACGATGTTGGCAATGTATATGACAAAGCAGGCGATCCATTTAGCGAACCACGATTTGGTGACTATAAGCAGGCATATGGTGGTGGTTTAGTTATAGCATGGAATATGGCTACAATTATTCACTTCTACTATGGTATGAGTAAAGAAGATACATCAATATCTGTAAACTTTAACCATACATTCTAATTACACAAAAAAAGGGCGAATTGCAATTCGCCCTTTTTTTATTTAATATTTCGCCAATTTTTATCTTTTAAATCCAATCCTAACTGCCCACCGGGATTCATGATGTTATTTGGATCAAAATGTTTTTTTATAGCTCTGAGCACTGCCATCTGCTCTTTGCCTATATGCTCTTCCATCCAGGGTGCTATCATACGGCCTACTCCATGATGATGGCTAAGTGAACCACCACTCTTTGCAATAGTATCAATGATGCCATCCTGAAATTGTATGTATTCCTGAATATCATCTGTTTTCATGATATAGATAAAATAAAGGTTTGTACCCTGCGGATAAAAATGCGATGCATGTGTCATGCATACAGTCTGAGGCCTGCTCTTTATGAACTGTCGCACAGCTTTATGTACATGATGGAGATTGTCCCATTTAACGCTAGTTTCAAGTGTGTCTATTAATATGCCATAATCATTCAAATCTTCGCGCAAATATGGGTCTTTATAGCGGCCAGGTTCCCACATACGCGTTGGCAAACCAGAAATATACATGCCACCGTATTTTTTACATATCTTTTTAACCTGTTTTTTAATGTTTTTAGTGAAATTCTTTTCACCTTCTGCTGAACCAATAAAAAGGCAACGCTGCATTGGTTTATATCCACGCAATTGCATAAAGGTATCTAACAATGTACCATCTATGCCGTATAATTTTAAGCCAATATGTGTTTCTTCTTCATCAGATATTCTAAATACTGCCGGCATGCCAAATTCACCCTGTGAAATTTCACGGGAAGCATTAATAGCGTCTTCAAACGTTTTGAAAATAAATCCAAATCTCCTGCGGTTTTGTGGCATGTATCTAAAAATTTTCCAGGTTACTTCAACAAGTACACCAAATGTCCCTTCACAGCCTTTCATAATATCATTTACCTTGGGACCGGTTGCTGTTGCTGCATAATCTTTTGTGGTAAAAGTACCAGCCGGGGTTACCCACTTCATACTAATGACCAGATCGTACGCATCACCGTAGTAGCTTGATGACTGGCCCGAACCTAACGTAACAATCCAACCACCAATTGAAGAATATTCAAACGATTGCGGAAAATGCCCACAGGTATAGTTGTATTTTGAACCATAAAGTTTTTTTGCATTATTCAATGCTTCTTCCAGTGCCGGCCCCAGTATGCCAGCCTGAACGGTAACCGTTTGATTGGTTTCATTGAGCTCAAGAATTTTATTCATATACGTTGACAAGACCAGCGTAACACCACCTTTTGCCGGCCGTAATCCAAAATTGACCGATGATCCCCCGCCATATACATAGATGGGAATCTTATTTTTATTACAGTAAGCAACTATTTTCTGTACATCTTCCACATTGCGTGGATGGACTACGCAATCTGACACCCTTTCAATAATTCCATTTCGTAGCTTCAAAGCTTCTTCCAATGTTTTACCGGTTGAAAATTTTAACCTGTCATATTCTTTTGTACTGATATTGTCATAACCAACAATATCAGCTAATGCTTTGAGCTGGTTTTTATTTAATTTTACCGGTTTTTTGTATTGAACAAGCTCTCGGCCTTCATTTTTCTTTTTTTGAAAATGACTATCATCAAGCTGAAATATTTGCTTTAATTCTTCATACAACTTAGGGTTGGGATGTTTGAATGTTTTTGGGTCACCCCATTTAAAAATAGAACGGTATGAATATGGCTCGGGTGCTTTCTCGGTCCATTCAGGTAAAAATTTTTTTGACATAATTATGCTCCTGTTTAAAGTGGTTCAGTGGTTCAACCTCTGAATACCATATTACCGTATAAAATGTGCAGTTCAAGAAAAAATTATGTATAACATAAAAAAAATACTTCTTGAAAAAATTCAATATATTTTAAGTAGTACAAGAGTTGATTTAATAATCAGTAATATTATGCTCCTGCTGAACAAGACAGCGTGAGAATCAACAAAGAATAGTATAGTTAAAATCTATTAATAATAAAAAAGAATAAAATTTATGCATGAAGATACACGCATCACACAAATAATAATAGCTGCTATTACTGCTGCCTGCGCGGTGGTAATCCCTGTGTTGTTTCATCTTATAGGCCTTGGATCAATATTTTTGCCAATGTTTATACCACTGTCTATTGGGTCTTATTTCCTTACACCCTTGTTTGCCCTTTTGACAGGAACTATCGCCCCCCTAACCTCTTCATTATTAACCGGTATGCCACCTTTATATCCGCCAATAGCCATTATTATGATGATTGAATTATCGTTATTTTGTTTAGTAATTTCAGTATTAAAGCATAAAACTAATTTTACCAACTATATCATTATAATCATGGCAATTATATGTGACAGGATTGTTCTCTATGTGCTTTATGGAATAATTTTGCCGTATTTCAAGATATCATTTGCACTGTTTGGCATATATGACCTTTTCAAAAGCTTTCCTGGAATTATCTTGCTCATAATAATTACACCTTCAGCAGTGAACGGGTTAAACAGTATAATTACAAAAAATGCGGGGCGATAGTAAATGGGAAATAAAAACTATGACGATAAAATTGCTTATTTTAATAATCTAAGCGCAAACTGGGATGAAGTCGTTGGCAATGATGAGGCACGAATTCAGAAATTGCGTAATGTTTTTTCAATGATTAATATCCATAACGGCGATACTGTAATGGATGTAGGATGTGGAACCGGTGTGCTCTTTACGATGATTCAGGAACGAATTGGACCACAGGGAACATTAATTGCTGTTGATACTTCGGACAAAATGATTGAAGAAGCAAAAAAACGTTATGCTCATTTTAACAATATTAAATACGTAGTTGGTCCCCTTGAAGAAATTTCCCTGCCCCATCAAAGCATTAATGTTATACTGTGCTTTGCTGTTTTTCCGCATATTGAAGATCAACTAATGGCTTTGAAAAAATGCCATAATTTCTTAACTGTTGATGGCTCGTTATATATATTTCATTTATCTGATACAAAGTCGCTTAATGAATTTCATCATAACCTTAATGCGCCGGTTAGCCGTGATCATATGCCAATCCGTGAAGAATTAGAAGAAATGTTAAAGAAAACAGGTTTTATTCTTATTAAATATATTGATGAGCCTGAATTAAATTTTGTTCATATCAAGTTACAATAATGATTTTACTGCAAATAATAAAAATTATACTTACAATCTGTGTGTTAATATTTTGCTCTTTTACAGTTAACATATCACTTTTATGGATATTTTCGTGTATTGCAATAATTGTTATGTATTATCTATATATTCCTAATCATCAACGATACATGCTTATTTTTTTAATCCCTCTTACGATAACAATTGCCGGTATACAACTCCTAACAAGTTTAATGGTGGGCACTCTTGATATGCAAACAATTTTAATTACTGCATTTAAAATTATTAGTGTTGGATGTATCGTAATTGGTTCACGGTTTTTTATTGGCATCTCAGGGTTGAAAGTTGTAATTAACAGTGTACCTCAAACAGTGCGATTATTTATACTTATTTTTATGCGAACATTATATAAGCTATTACAGCTTAATAAAATGATTGTGTTTCAGCTTCAATCGCGAATTGATTTCAAAAGTAAAGATAAGTATCTCATCCCTAAATATTATTCTGTAGCGATGATATACAATCAATTTTATGCATTTGACCGGTATCGAAATGGAATACTATCCAGGGCTTATGATACCTTGCCCAAGATGGTCATTGAAAAAAAAATTAGCTCTTTTGAAATAATAACGGTTAGTCTTATTAGTGCAATTATAATTATAAATGTGATATAGCTAAATGGTATGAGTGTAATAACTGTAAAAGATCTTACGTATGTATATCCTGATAATACAAAGGCGCTGGATTCACTATCGTTTACGGTTAATAGTGACGATAAAATTGCCATTATTGGCCATAATGGCTCAGGTAAATCAACGTTGCTTTTAATCTTATCTGCCTTGATGCTGCCAACAACAGGGAAAGTAAATATTTTAGAAAAAGAGCTTAGTCATAAAACAAAATCAATTATTCGGAAAGATGTAGGTATACTTTTTGCACAAGTTGAGTATCAGTTTATTATGCCCGATTTGCTTAATGACATAATGCTCAGCATAACAGATGGTAATGCTGACCAGAGAAAAGAACAGGCACTACAATGGCTTAATCAAGTAGATCTTGTTGATATGGCATTCCACAGTCCATTAGCACTTTCCAGCGGTCAGATGAAGCGTGCTGCATTGGCTGGCGTTTTAGCAAAAAATCCAAATATATTGTTATTGGATGAGCCTCTGGCAAATTTAGATAAGCCTTCATCTGATGCTGTGTTACACATTTTATCTTCTTTATCAATACCAATCATCTTTGCCACGCATTCATTGTATGCCATACAGCAGTTAGCCAATAGAGTTATAGTATTAGAAAAAGGCAAAATTGTTTGTGATAGTAAAATAAACAATAAAACTATAAAAAAATATATTAACAATATTTTGCTATAGTGATTATATCCACTAAAGCTGCTCTTCAATAATCGTTATGATATTTTCAGCTACTTCTTTTTTTGTCATTTTATGAACTTGCAAAATTTTGCCATCAGCAAGCATAATCGTTACTTCATTATAGTCGCTGCCAAAACCTGTATCGCTGCGGCTAACATCATTAATACAAATCATAGCCAATTCTTTTTCAACTAACTTAGTTTTTCCGTATGCAATAACATCAGTAGTTTCAGCAGCAAAGCCAATAAGCGCAATGGAACTTAATTCCTGTTTTTCTTTTTTTATTTGGGCGATAGTTTTTAAAATATCAGGGTTTCGTTTTAATTCAATCACAAGATTTTCATTGGTCTTTTTAATTTTAATTGGTGATTTAGCAACTGGAGTATAATCAGCTGGCGCTGCTGCCATTATCAAAACTAAATTAGGCGATAGTTCCCGTGTTATTGCATCTAACATGTCACATGTACTCTCAACACCTACACAGCGATATTGTTTCCCTGCTAAAAGGGAAGCATCAATTGGGCCATGGATGAAAATCAATTCTTTACAGTGATTGTATGCGGCATCGGCTATTGCAATGCCCATTTTACCACTGGAAGCGTTGGAGATATACCGTACCGGGTCAATCCATTCGCGCGTGGGGCCGCCGGTAACTATTACCTTTTTATCATTTAATTGCATTAATTGCTGCCTTATAAATTTCTTCTATAGAAGCCAATCTGCCCTGCCCTTCATCACCACAAGCTACAAGGCCAGTTTCCGGTTCAACAAATGTAACGCCCCACTCTTTCAATTTTTTTATGTTTTCCTGAACAGCTTTGTGCTTCCACATATTGGGATTCATAGCAGGAGCTATTAACACAGGGCAATCAACAGCCAAAAACGTAGTACTTAAAAGATCATCAGCAATACCGTTAGCAAACTTTCCAATGATATTAGCTGTTGCTGGTGCCACAAGTAATAATTTGGCATCATCTTTTAACGCAATATGCCCCATTTCACGCCACTCTATGGCAAAGCTAGTGGTATATACCGGATTTCCAGTAAGAGTTTGCAATGTCAATGGAGTTATTAAATGTGTAGCATTTTCGGTAAGCACACAAAATACATTATAGCCATTTTTTGTAAACATTCGTGCTAAGTCACAGGCTTTATATGCAGCAATAGATGAAGAAATACCCAGGATAATTTTTTGTTTCATGACCGCCTGAAAAACCTCTCTAATTCAGTTTTTGACAACAGATACACAAATGGCCTTCCATGAGGGCATCGATAATCATCTGTTGAAAACACATAATCAGCTATTGCAATCATGTCATCATGTGTTAGCATATCATGCGCCCGTTTTGCAGAATGGCAAGCAATTTTTTCAATTATTTTAATTTTAATATCATGCAATGAGTTTTTACTTTCATGCAAACTATCGACAATATCCTTAATTAATCCTTCAATATCATTGGTATCACAAAAATCCGGTATGGCATTGACAACAATGGAATGTTCATCAAACTGGTCTATGATTATTCCATAATTGGTAAGTATATCCCTGTAGGTGTGCATCTGTAAAAGCAAATCAGGCGATAATTCCATAACAACAGGCATGAGCAACTGCTGAAGTCCCAAAATTGAGTCAACCTTCATAAGATAATCAAATAATTTTTTTTCATGGGCAGCATGAAAATCTATAACATATAGATTTTGATCTTTTTCAATGAGTACATAGGTTCCAAAAACAGTTCCAACCACAGTATAATCCTTATTGTGCAGTTGTGTGTAAAAATGCTGCATTTCATGTATTAAGGCATTTTGGTTAACAGTTGGCTGTGTATAAACTAAATGGGGTGCAACGTCATTATCATATAAATTTTCTGGATGTGAAGGTGTTTTAATGCTTTTATCCTGTAATTGTGCTTCATTATTTTTAATTGGAAACGCATGTATGGTACCGCTTATTACCTTGTGTGCAAAATTATAAATCATTGTGTGGATATAGTTACTATCAAAGAAACGGATTTCCTTTTTTGCTGGATGAACATTAACGTCAATCAATTCAGGCTTAATTGTGCAAAAAATAAATGCTGCAGGATACTGACCCTTTTGTAATAATGTTTGATACACCTGCTGTACAATAAAACTGAAATATGGGAACTGGACTGGCCTCTGGTTGACAAATAAAAATTGCATTGACCTGTTTGAACGGTAATAGGTGGGTTTTGAACAATAACCTTCAATAGTGCATTGCAAATCAGTTAATGAGCCATAGAGCAGATTATCTGCCACTTCATTGCCAAATATCTGGGCAATCCTTTGTACAGTTTCTGCTGGTTCAAATGCAAATGCAATTTTATTATCAATCTTAAGTTTGAATTGTATATGAGGATGTGCTACAGCTATTGCAAACAAAACATCCTTTATACGATTAAGTTCAGCCTTTAAACCTTTTATAAACTTTTTACGAGCAGGTGTGTTAAAAAAAAGATTTTCTACAACAACCGTTGTGCCATTAGGTCCTGCCCAGTCAAATATTTCTTTAGTGCCATCAGATACCACAAGCTTGCCGCCAATATCTTCATCTGCTGTACGTGACAATATTGTACATCTGGATACTTCTGCAATACTGGAAAGTGCCTCGCCCCTAAAGCCCATGGTAACAATGGAAAAGATATCATCAATGCTTTTTATTTTGCTTGTGGCATGTTCCTCAACAGCCAGAGGCAAATCATCCCTATAAATGCCAATTCCATTATCTTTGACTACTATACGTTTTAATCCACTATCCTCAATTTCAATCTCTATGTCAGTAGCAAGTGCATCAATTGCATTTTCAACTAATTCTTTTACTACTGAATAAGGGCCATCAATTACTTCACCTGCAGCTATTTTTCTTTTTACAGCATCAGGCAAAATCTGTATTCTTTTTTTTATGTTGTTCGATAGCTCCATGCACTAAAGCCTACAGAGCTTTTATGGCTTCAATAAATTTAGGGAGTGTTTCTCCTACCTTTCCCTGAATGAATATATCGGTTATCATAGGAGTAATCACTGTTTTTTCTAAGTTAAATTCTATGACATAAGCACCATTAGCTTTAGCTATGTGAGGAATGCTACTGGCAGGATAGACAACTGCTGAAGTACCAATGACTAGAACAACTTTGGCATCACTTGCTAAATTCTGTGATTCCATTAATGCATTATGTGGTATCATCTCACCAAAAAATACCACACTTGGCTTTAATATTTCACCGCATTTTTTGCACTGTGGAGGTTCATTTTCAATAACAAATTCATCGGGAACATATTCTGCACCACAGTAAATACATTGTAACCGTTCTGAATTGCCATGAAACTCAATGACATTTTTGCTGCCAGCCCTCTGATGAAGATTATCAATATTCTGTGTTATGACTGCTTTTAATAATCCCATCTCTTCTAATTGTGCTAAGGCAATATGAGCTGGATTGGGCATAGCATTTCTTGTCATATCCATTAATTCAAATATCATTTTCCATATTTTCCTTGGGTTTCTTCTGAAACCATCTATATGGGCATATTCTTCAGGGTTGTACCGTGTCCATAATCCACCAGCACTACGGAAGTCAGGTATACCGCTTTCAACTGAAATGCCAGCGCCAGTTAATGCTATAGTGGAGATAGAATCTTTTACAATTTTTGCAGCAGTTCTTATTAAATCATCCATGATGTACCTTTTTTAAAATAGTTATATGATGTTATAAATACAATAATAACAATTTTAAAGTAAATATACCATTTCAATATTGGCAAGTAATTTTTTTTATAGTAAAAATAACTCACTATTACAATAAACAATATTATCACACCATCGAAGGCGCGGGGATTGTATTCTATTTAAAACCCTGTTCATAAATTTACGTTTAGGAACGGATTCAGAACTTTGTCATATAAAATATTTGACAAATTATAAGTTATTAAATTAAAATGTATAGAGTAATATGAAGTGTTAAAATTAATTGTATGTATATACGGCATGATAAATTTTAATATTAATAAAAAATGTATATTTAAAAAGAAATATTTTATTATTTTGATATTATTATTTATTTTTTTATATATATTACATGCAATACCACTTTACGCTATAGAGATATTTGATACATACAACCAGATAAAAACAACATTTGAAGGCTTATCACGTTTTTTGGATAACATCTATACTTTTATATCAGCAATTTCTAACTTTTTAGGTTATAGAGCAATAGCACTTTTTTTTGCAATTGCATTTACTTCTGCTGGACTATCTGCAATAGGTTTTCCAAAAGGTAAAACTTCGTTTTTTATATCAATGGTAATTATAAATATATTGTGGTTTACATGGAACACAAGCTTTGAAATCGATTATACTTATACTTTGATAACAATGATAAAAACAAATTGTATTATTTTATTCCCATACATTCTTTTTTTAATTATTAAATATTACAAAAATGCTATTAAAAAGTCTATAAATATATGTTTTTATTTTATATTTCCATTTTTGAAAAAAGAAGGGATACGTAAAAAAGCGTTGCAAGAATCGGTAAAATCATTAAATGCAACATATACTCATGTAATAGATTCATTAATGAATGATTATTTCAATAGTAATGATATAATAAAGCTTTCGGATACTTCTATAGGAACTATCGAACAATTAGAAAATATATTAAAAAAAATAAGAGAATCAGGGAGTGGCAAATGAATTTTACACATACGCGTTACTCTGATTTAATAATAATAACATTTACCGGTATTGGGGAATATGGCGATGATGTTAAATTAATAAAAATAGTTGAAAAATTTATACCGGAAAAAATTTCAACTGTTGCGATCAACTTTTCTCAGGTTGATACCATTAATTCTGCAGCAGTTGCAGCAATTTTATATCTTTTAAAATATGGAGATGAGCATAACTTTGATGTTGTATTTTTTGCTGCCAATGATAAAATATACATGATTTTAGAAAGGGCATTGCCTAAATATTCTATAAATATTTTTACCGAAGATGAATTTTATAAGAGATACAATATTACAGTTTGAAGAGGTGAGCCATGATTTTCACTAAAAAAGAAGAAGAAAACCGATGTATATTTATTATCAATGAACAATTGAACCCAAGAACTTTGAAGGAATTAATTGAAGAAATGCATAATTTTTTACAAAATGACAGCCGTGATGCTATAATAGATATGACCAATGTTGAAGTAGTTGATTCTACAATTTTAGCGGGCTTTATGACATTGTATAATAATTTCAATAACAATCGAAGAAAGTTCAGAATCATTAACGCTAATAATTATGTAAAACGGGTTATAGAATTAGCTTCACTTGAAACATTTCTTCTGGAGGAGTAGATGAAATTATTGCCCAACGGTTTTGACAGAAGAAAAGGCCCTCTTGTATTAATTATTATGGATGGTATGGGGATTGGGCCACATGATGAAGGGAATGCTTTTTATCTTGCACGCACGCCAGTATTAGACCAATTAATGCAAACATCCCCCTACACAACATTGAAAGCTCATGGAACTGCAGTGGGGCTTCCATCTGATGCTGATATGGGCAATTCTGAAGTTGGCCATAATGCATTAGGTGCTGGTAGAGTTTTTGACCAGGGAGCCAAGCTTGTTGATAAAGCTATTGAATCAAAACAAATATTTACTACTGAAATATGGAAAAAATTACTGGAGAAACCGGTTAATGCAGGTACAACATTGCATTTTATTGGCCTCCTTTCAGATGGGAATGTACATTCACACATTAATCACCTATTTAAACTCATTGAGCAGGCTGCTTTAGAAGGAGTAAAAAAAATCCGTGTACATATCTTATTAGATGGAAGAGATGTACCTGAAACATCAGCCCTGCAATACGTTGATAGCTTAGAGAATTTTCTGCATACTTTTAACCAAAAAGGCTTTGATTTCTGTATAGCCTCGGGTGGCGGAAGAATGGTAACTACCATGGACAGGTACGAAGCCGACTGGAATATCGTAAAACGTGGATGGGATGCACATGTGTTAGGAAAAGGAAGAGCATTCACTTCTGCTACCGAAGCAATAGAAACATATCGAAAAGAACAGCCTGGTTTAACAGACCAGTATTTACCTTCATTTGTTATTGCAAAAAGTGGCAAGCCTGTTGGGCCAATCATTGACGGTGATTCGGTAATCCTGTATAATTTCCGTGGTGATAGAGCTATCGAAATTTCGCGTGCTTTTGAAGAAAAGGATTTTAATAAATTTGACAGAGAGCGTTTTCCTGAAATAGTTTTTGCTGGCATGATGGAGTATGACGGGGATCTTCATATCCCTAAAAATTATCTGGTTTTTCCCCCTTCTATCGATAAAACCATTAGTGAATATTTAGTACATAATGGATGCAGACAGTTTGCAATATCTGAAACACAAAAGTTTGGACATGTAACCTACTTCTGGAATGGTAATAGAAGCGGGATGTTTGACCCAAACTACGAAACATATCAGGAAATACCTTCTGATAAGTTGCAATTTAATGAGCGGCCATGGATGAAAGCAGCTGAAATAACCGATGCAGTAATAGATGCAATCTATAGTGGCAAATATGATTTTATTCGCCTAAATTATGCTAACGGAGATATGGTGGGCCATACTGGCATATTAGAAGCTGCTATTATTGCTGCTGAAACCGTGGATTTGTGCATTGGGCGCTTACTTCAGGCAATAGACAATACTGGAGCTATCGCCATAATTACTGCTGATCATGGCAACTTAGATGAGATGTTTGAAAAAGATGCTAAAACAGGAGCAATAAAAATAGATAAAAAGACTGGCAAACCACAGCCAAAAACTTCACACACATTAAATCCAGTGCCATTTATTATATATGACCCACAGTATAATGGCGAATATACGCTAACAACACATAAAGAACAGGGACTTGCAAATGTTGCTGCCACAATCTGTACATTATTAGGATTCCATCCCCCTGAAGAGTATTCTCCATCATTAGTGACGCTTACAAAATAACATGAACATTGCATTTATTACAAGTGAGGCTTACCCCTTTGCCAAGACAGGAGGTCTTGCTGATTATTCGTATTCATTGCCCAAAGCGTTAGCAAAACGCGGTCATACTGTTCATCTTTTTTTACCCCGATATTATTGTATTGATAAAAATACTTTTAGATGCACATTAATAGGAAAACCATTAGCGGTACCAATAGGAAACGGCATACGGTGGGCAGGTATATATTATACCGATTATCTGGAAGGTGTTCACACCTATTTTATTGAACATGACGATTATTATGGACGTGATGGTTTGTATGACTATAATGGAATTTCATATAATGATAATGCTGAACGATTTATATATTTTTGCAGAGCATGTATTGAAGCAATAAAACAATTGGCGATAATTCCGGAAATAATCCACTGTAATGATTGGCAGACAGCTTTGATTTCACTTTTTCTTAAAACCCATTATTTACATGAAACAATTCTGCATAACGCCAAATCACTTCTTGCCATTCACAACGTTGGTTATCAGGGAGTTTTTGGGAAAGAGGTATTACAGTTAATGCAGCTTCCGGATACTCTGTACAATCCTGAACATATTGAGTTTTACGGCAATGTGAATTTTATGAAAGCTGGGATTGTATATGCTGATGGCCTTACAACTGTAAGCAAAAAGTATGCCCAAGAAATTCAGGAAAAGGAATATGGATATGATCTATCTACCATTTTTAAGGCATATAACAAAAAACTTTTTGGTATTTTAAATGGCGTTGATTATGAGCACTGGAATCCAGAAAAGGATAATCTGATCCCGTATAATTATTCAATCAAGAATTTAAGTGGAAAACGCAAATGCAAAAAAGCCTTACAAGAGTTTTATGGATTAACAAAAAATAATTTTGCCATTATAGGCTGCATAAGCCGTTTGACATATCAAAAAGGAATAGATATTCTTATAAATACACTGGACTGGCTTTTTTTTGATGAGAAAGAAGTTCAATTTGTTATTGTGGGAAGCGGTGAACAATGGATTGTGGACAGATTTGAGGCATTACGTGCTATGTTTCCTGATAGAATTGGTGTATGGTGGGGATATAACGAAGAACTTGCACACTTAATAGAAGCGGGCAGCGATTTTTATATTATGCCCTCGCGTTATGAGCCCTCAGGTTTAAATCAAATGTATAGCTTAGCATACGGTACAATTCCTATAGTACGGGCAACAGGTGGATTGGACGATTCAATTGAACAATTTGATGAAAATTTAAAAGTGGGTAATGGATTTAAATACAACAATAATGATATAGCAGAACTTTATACAACCATTCGATATGCATTGAGAGTATATAAGAATACATTAATGATGAAACAATTAATTAAAAATGCAATGTCATTTAAACGAAGCTGGGATGATACGGCAAAAGAATATGAAGAGTTATATAATAATATTGCCAGAAATGATTTTTAAGATATTTTTTGTTTTTTTAAATATATTTATTATTTTAGCTATAGTAGCTTCCTCGAATGTTTATCCACAAATTAAATCTAAAAAATCCAGTGATAACACCATTGAATTTTATAATGTTCAACATAATGAAAAGGTTAAAAATGTAAAAGTTGATCTTTCTAATAATCCATATGATACAATAATTATTAATATATGCAAAAATGAAAATATCGATCCTCAGCTCATACGCTGCATTATTAAAGTTGAATCTAACTTCAATAAAGATGCTGTTTCTATAGCTGGTGCCATGGGTTTAATGCAACTTATGCAGGAAACCGCACAGGCATATAATGTCCAGGATCCATTTGACCCTCATCAGAATATTCAAGCCGGAGTGAAACATTTTAAATCATTATTATCTGTTTTTAAAAATGATATTGTTTTGGCATTGGCTGCTTATCATGCAGGATTAGGTGTAGTAAGAAAAAACATGGCTGTACCAAATATTAAGTCAACAATTACCTATGTCAATGATGTAATGAGACTTTATCAACCTTCTGTTAATCACAATTATAGTGCCAAAATTGAAAAACTATATATACATATATTGCCGGATGGAACAATAAATATAACACAATAATCAAGCTAATCCTTTACGTATTTCGTTAATCTCAAATAGTGCCATCTTATTATCAGGGTCAATATTGGCTACGCGTTCAAAAATCTGTAATGCATCCTGATACATTCCTATCTTCTTATATGCCATGCCTAACGCAAATAATGCATTGGTAAAGTTTGGATCTAAACTTTGAGCTTTTTCAAGCATCTGTATAGCTTTTTCATAGTTCATCATTTGATAATATGCTGCGCCTCCTACATAGTATGCATATTTATTGCGTTTATCCATTGATAAATACTGTTCTATCAGTTCAGATGCTTTGCCAAAGTTATTTACTCTAAAATAGTTTTTGGCTAAATTATATATAAGTTTGCGATTATTTGGATAAAGTGCCAAACTCCTTTCTAAATAATCAATAGCTTCATAATATTTGTGCTCATCAATTAATTTTTTTGCCTGTTTGATAATATCAACAGCTTCATCTCTTGCAAGTTCAATCACTAGTAAAGTAATATCATCTTCTACAGGTGCTTTACCTTTGAAGCGTTGTACATCTTCAATTATGTAACTTGTAAAGTCCTCTAAAGGGAGATGCCTGTTTTTAAGTGAAATATCAGAAAGCCTTTCAACCGAATATTCTTCACGTTCCATATTAGCAGCTTCCGGGATGCCATCTGTATATAATAAGAGACGGTCACCATATTTTAATTTTGTTTGTTTTTCCTCGTAAGTTTCGCGCGCTTCTTCAATTGCACCTATAAACAATCCATTGGTATCAAGAAGCTCTGTCCTGCCTTCATCAGAACGTATTAAAATTGCTTTTTGATGGCTTGCGTTAGCAAAGGTAACATTATAATCATCATCAATAACAACAAAAAAAGCTGTCATATAATCCTGAGTTTTAATATGTTCAAGGATGTTCTGATTAACTTCCTGAAAAACCCTTTTTGGTGAATCATACTGTTGGGTTGCTGAGCTGAATGAAATTTTTGCCATTGACGTAATTAGAGCAGCCGGAATACCATGGCCTGATACGTCAGCTACTAATATCCCTAATTTATCACCTTTGATCTGATATACATCATAAAAGTCACCACCAATCTTTTCCATTGCAATGTATCGTACAGAAAATTTTAGTTCATTCCAGTCATCAATACGCCCAGGTAATATACTACGCTGGATATTGCTAGCAATTTCCAATTGTTTTTGAATCATGTCATCTTTTTCTTTAAGGCTTGCCAGTGCTTCACGCAGCTCCTCTGTTCGCTGCTCTACCTTTAATTCCATATTTTTTCTATGCTCTTCAATTTCTTGTGCCATTTCTAAGATTGAAAATTCTATTTCAGCAAACTCCTTTTCATACGACATGACCCTGAACCATGCGTCCTGGCCAGATGAAATTCTTTTGGTAACAATACCCATTTCATTAAGAATCCGCATAACAGAGTCGGAATTTATATACATAAGAAAAACACCAGCAACAACAGAAACAAAGAAATATGTTAAAATATTTATATATCGTGTTTCTTCATATAAACGATGCTGCTCCATCATTGCAGCAAACGTTAAAAGTGTTATAATCATAAGTATGATGAAAAAGCTAAATTTAATCCGTAAACCTATTAATCCACGGGGATAAATATGAATATTTCTTCTTCTTAATTCCTGATAAACCAGAGCTCTTTGTGGATTAACAATAATTTCGGTTAATAAATATGTTGACATTCCATATAAAACAACGACTACCAGAACTCCAATCGTTATTATTTTAATGCCTATTTTCATTTTAAGGATTGTTAATGTTCCATGTATGCTCATGTCATAATAACCAAATACCATTAAAACAAACCCGCAAAACATACCAAATAGCGATGCAGCAATCATATTGTACATGGGGAGATGGGATAATTGTATATACAACACCTCAAGTTCGTCATTACTAAGAGATGTATTAAGCGTGCCTCCTTTGAATGCATTGTTAATGTCACGCAAAGGTTTAAGAAAAGCTGGAATGCCTATAGAAGTTAAAAATCCAAAGGTTATATAATGCAATAAGGTAGGAATAAGAACGGATAATGGCATCCACTTAACCATAAGATAATGCATTTCCTGATATTCAGAAAGAATGAATGATGTACCAAGATAATAGCCAAAAACCGCACTCATCCATCCACCAAAAATTGTAAGAAAACAAAGTGCAAAAGTATATGAAAATTTTCTGTTTAACCATTCAAATATATTCATAATTAGATATCCTTTAGCATAATAATGGATATTAAGTCATTTTATTAATAATCGACAATGTAACCATATATAAAAAATAGGAAAAAGTTAAATCATTTTTAACAGATAGTTTATTATACAAAAATATCAAGAACTTTTTATAGCAAAAATGGTTTAAATCTATATCAATAAGATTGAAAAACTTTTTTATCAGGAAGTCGTAAGCAGGTTAATGGGCCACCATAAGCTGCACCGGTGTCAATGCCTATTATGTTTCTATGGACATCATCATAAATCTCATGTATTGGAAGGCCAGTTATATTGACAGTTGTGGTATGACCAAAGACCACAAGTTTTGGCCAATGATACTGTTTTAAATAGAATTCCTCTCTTATCCATATCATATCATATGAAGATTGCAATTCAACAGGTATACTATGTCTTAATCCGGCATGGACTGCTATAAAATTTTCCGTTTCATAATATAATTTTAAATTATTGTAAAATGCCTTATGGTTTTCTGGGAGTCGTAATGAACCCATTATTTCTATATACGAATATATCGTTGCCTGGCCGCCGTTATACATATATAATGAAATATCCTTACCCTGCAAATAATTGAGAAACATAGATTCATGATTGCCAGTAAGATAGATTGTATTATATTTTTTTTGTAAGTCTAATAGAAAATCAATAACTTCAAAAGAATGTGGACCACGGTCAATATAATCACCTAAAAAAATAATACTATCATTATCAGTAATATGCTTTTGTATTTTTCCAAAAAGGGCTGATAGTTTATTGTAATATCCGTGTATGTCGCCAATCAAATAAAACATTCATTGATTGCCTAATTCTTTGTAAAGGATATTAATGTATTGTTTGCCAGCATTATAATCAACTATATCATAGACGCCAAAAATCCACTCTTTATACTGGGCTATATAACAGTAACTATCGCCATATTTTTTAAAAGCTATTTTGACTTTGCCTGATTCTAGAAGCATCAGTGCGGTATCACTTTTTAATAGCACATCAAAATTTTGTGATGCTTCAATATTTGTTACATAGATTTTAAAAAACAACCAAACTTCTTTTGATTCAATAATTTTTTTACCCACCACTATATTTTTTAAATATGGAATTTGGGGAATACCTTCATTGAACAGAATTATACTATCAATGTCACAATATTTTGATATTGTGTTAATATAATCCGGGAATGTTTTAGAATCTGGTATTTTTTGTACTATAGTTTCAATTATGCTTTTCTGCGTTTGAATGAAATCAAGATCATTGGTTTCTACTTTAATAAAATTATTTCCTTTGAAAGCAATACTCTTATTTTTCCAGTATATGCTGTAATCAGTTTTAAAGAACGATTTTTCGGAATTAATTCTTTCCCGGGTAAACAGCCCATATGAATCATCAACTGTTAATGTTTTGGCGATAGTTACTGTTAAATACAATGAACTGTTATTAATTGATTGATACTCACCTTTAACAATTTCAATGACACCATAATATTTATAATAATCTGGTGAAATGCTTAAAATAGTATCTTGCTTGGTAATGGTTGAGCTTTTAACCAGTTTCCAGGTATAGAGTTCGGTTTCGCGAGGCAACAGGTCTTTTGTTTCCTGATTTTCTTCAAACAAAGAAAGGCAGCCTATAGTAAGCGATACAAATAGTATCAGTACAATTTTAACGATATTGTTTTGGATCAAGCGCATCCTGCAATCCTTCTCCAACTAAGTTATAGGATGTGATTGTTATGAATATAGCAAATCCTGGAATCAAAGTCAACCACCATGCAAAATCAATGAAGTCCCGTGATTGTGATAAAATATCACCCCAGCTTGGCGTTGGTGGTTGCACTCCAAATCCTAAAAAACTTAATGATGATTCAATTAATATAGTAGAAGCTATGCCAAAAGTTGCCGAAACCATCACCGGAGCCATGGCATTGGGCAGTATATGCTTAAAGATAATCCAGTAATCTTTTGCTCCCAATGCCTTTGAAGCCATTATAAAATCCTGTTCACGCAGTTTAAAAAATTCACCCCGTACAATACGGGCAATTCCAGTCCAACCGGTGATACCGATAACTATCATGACATTAAACAGGCTCTGACCCCACAGTGCTAAAATAGTTAGAATCAAGAAAAACGTTGGGAAACACATAACAATTTCTATTATTCTTGAAATTATAATATCTACCCATCCACCATAAAATCCAGCCAGAGCACCAATGATTATGCCTATCGTTACATAAATAAATACCGCCACAAAACCTACAAAGATAGACACACGTGTACCATATATCATACGTGCAGCTAAATCCCTACCCTGCTCATCAGTACCAAGTATATGTTTTGATGAAGGCTGTAAAACGATTGCATTAAGGTCATATTCCGAATATGAATATGGTATTGGTGGGAATATTTTGTATCCTTCAATCTTTTTAAAATCAACTCCTGCAAATTCACTATATTCAAAAAGAATTGGAAAATAAAGCTTATCATTATAAATCAAAATATAAGGCTTGTTATTTGCAATTAATGGTGCACATAACGCAATCAAAAACAAAAAAATAACTATAGCAAGTCCAGCTACAGCAAGTCTATTTTGTTTAAACCGATTCCATACAATTGACCAATATCCTTTCATTGTTTTGCCTCCAGCCTGATGCGAGGATCAGCAATTGCGTACATAATATCGGCAAGGAAAATGCCTATCAGAGTTAAAAAGGCAGAAATTGAGGTTATGGCCATGATAATGGGAATATCTCTTGAAAGAATTGATTCAAATGCTAACATTCCCATTCCGGGTATTGAAAAGATAGATTCTACTATAACACTACCGCCCAAAAGCCCGGGAAGCATGGTTGCCATCAGTGTCAGTAATGGAATTAATGAATTTCTAAAGGCATGAACAAACAATACTTTTTTTTCAGATAAGCCCTTAGCACGAGCAGTCATAATATATTGCTGATTAATCACATCTAACATGGTTGCCCGTGTATAGCGTGATAAAAATGCAAAACCACCGTATGTTAAGGTAACCACAGGCAAAATTAAGTGCCATATTACGTCCATTCCCTTTTGGAAAAGATTTAACTGATTAAACCAGTCTGAATACAAGCCTCCCAATGGAAACAAGTTCAAATAATCCCCGCCGCTCAAGTATTTCAGTAATAACAGGGCAACCCAAAAGGATGGTAGCGAATAAAGCAAAAATAATGTGAGGCTGATAATTCTGTCCTGCAACGTGTCTTTCTTTATTGAAGAATAAATCCCCAATGGGATGGAAATTATATACACAATAATTATTGAAAGGATATTCAATGCTAATGTAATTGGCAGTGCTTCGGCAATACGGGATATCACCTTACGCCCATCTTTACGTGATGTGCCAAAATCAAGCTTTATTGTTTTATAAAACCATTCTGCATAACCCACAATTATTGGCTTATCCAGCCCATAAAGCTTTTTTTCTTGTTCAAATATCTCTTTAGAAAGACTTCCTGCTTTCAATTCACCTTCTACACCAGCTCGTAATGAAGTAAAATCACCTGGTGCCAGCCTAATCATGAGATATGTAATAAACGTTATGCCTATAAACGTAGGTATAATGATAAGTATTCGTTTAAAGATATAATATTTCATCTTTACTGCTTAACCTTCCATTCAGTATAATTCAAGCCTCTTTTATGCACAATCACATTATCAAAGCGTTTGCTGACAACAACCAGTGCAGGAGTACAGTATAAAAATGTATATGGCTGTTCGTCATGAATTATCTCATGAAAACGCCTGTACATCTTTATGCGCTTTTCTACATCAAACTCTTTACGTGCTTTTTCAATTATGTCATCTGCTTCGGAATTGATAAAATAACAAAAATTTGAACCCGCTTTAACTTGAGAAGAATGCCATAACTGATACGGATCACCTTCCCATGACAATGACCAGCCAAGTGTAACCGCATCAAAATCCCGCTTATCTACCTTGTTTACAAAAACAGCCCATTCATAGCGGTTTATGTCCATCTGAATACCAACTTTTGCAAAGTCTTCTTTAAGTATTGTTGCCAACCGTTCAGCAAATTTGCTTGCTGATGCAATAGTTAAAGTAAATTTGAATGCAACACCATTTTTATCAAGTAAGCCATCGCCATTAGTATCCTTCCAGCCAGCTTTTTGTAATATTTCTTTAGCTTTTACAGGATCATAAGGCAAAGGCTTTATATCATGGTTATAATATTTATCATGAATATAAAACGGGCCAGTAACTACTGTTCCCAATCCAAACAATAAACTATCAAGTATAGCCTGACGGTTAATTAACATGGTAAGCGCTTTTCGTACATTTTTATCTTTGAACAAAGGATTGCGTGCATTCCAGCCAATATAATTATAATATGGCTGATAATACATAAACTTGTAAAAGGATTCCTGAAAGTGTTTTGAGTTTGTCTGCCTAACCCACTGTATGGGCCTTAATGCCATTACATCAAGTTCGCCTTTTTTTAACATCTGTAATGCAACATTGGGTTCAGCTATTATTTTATACACTATTCTCTTAATATCCGGCTTTTTGCCCCAGTAACTATCGTTCATAACTAATTCAATAGTTTTCCCAGTATTCCATGAAACAAATTTATAGGGACCGGTGCCAATAGGGTAACGGTTGTTTTTATGTGTGTTGAAATCGGTTCCATCATCAAAAATGTGTTTAGGAACGACAGGGATGCTTCCACAGATTTCCAGTGCTAAGAAGTAAGGTTTAGCATATGTAAATTCAACTACATAAGGTGAAATTTTTTTTACACTTTTTACATCAATATAATATACTTTTAACGGTGCGTTAGCAACATTAGGATCTTTAATAACCTTAAATGAATACACAATATCATCAGCAGTAAAAGGTTTTCCATCACTCCAGAAAATATTTTTCTTAAGATAAAATCGATAATGCAGTTTGTCGGGTGAAATTTCCCACCTTTCAGCTAACTGTGGCTTTAATTCCAACGTATCATAATCCCTATCTAAAAGGGTTTCATATATGTAGCTATTAATAGATGAAGCAATTGCTTCATTAGAAGTGATTGGATTAAGATGGCCAGGCTCAGCGGATATATGAACATACAATGTATAGGGATCACGTACTGCTTCAAAACGAGTGCATGTAATTAAAATCAAACTTACCAGTGACAAGATAAAAATTGCTTTAAAATTTTTCATGATAATAGTATTTATTGCTCCATGTAGAAAGTTAAAAATATATTGCAAAATTTTGGCGATAGTTACTGTTAAATAATTTTTCCTAAATAGAATTATGTTTCTTAAAAAAATGATTTGTTTCATTTTTTATCACAAGCGATAATCCAAGCAATGCTATTAAATTAGGGAATGCCATTAATCCATTCATTATATCAGTAAGCGTCCAGACAATCTCTAATTTTCCTACAGCACCTATAAAAACGACAATTACCCATAAAACTCTATATGGTTTTATAGCTTTTTCACCTGCAATATATTCAACTGATTTTTCCCCATAATATGCCCATCCTAAAATAGTAGAATAAGCAAAAAATATAAGGCTTAGTGAAACAACTATACCACCCCATGTGCCTGGCAGGCCTAAACTAAATGCGTGTTCAGTTAATGCAGCTGCCGTTTTTCCACTTTCCCATGCTCCGGTTACCAGTATAACCAATCCAGTAAACGTACACACCACAATCGTATCAATAAAAGTCTGTGTCATTGAAACCAGCGCTTGCCTCACCGGTTCATCGGTTTTAGCAGCTGCAGCAGCTATTGGTGAACTACCCAGTCCTGATTCATTGGACAATAATCCTCGTGATACTCCCATCTGCATTGCCATTTTCACGGTTGCTCCAGCAAACCCACCAGCAGCAGCCATAGGAGTAAACGCATGAACAAATATAAGTTCAAATGCATGTATAATATTTTTATAGTAAATTATTAAAACTATTGTACCTGCAATCATGTAAAATAAAATCATAACAGGAACTATCGCCGAAGCAGCTCGTGCAATACTTTTAATGCCTCCCATTATTACAAGAAATGTAAGAATAAAAAGCACAATACCAGTAATCCAGTGGTCAATATTAAACGTTGCTTTCATAGCTTCCGCAACTGAATTTGATTGTATCATATTGCCAGTGCCAAAAGCTGCACATGCAGCAAATATAGCAAATATCATTGCAAGCCATTTATTCTTTAAGCCTTTTTCTATGTAATACATAGGCCCGCCAGACATGGTTCCCAGAGCATCAATTTCACGGTATTTTACCGCCAACACTGCCTCACTGTATTTTGTAGCCATACCAAACAACCCAGTTAACCACATCCAGAACATTGCACCAGGACCACCTATTGCAATTGCTGATGCAACACCTGCAATATTGCCGGTACCAACAGTTGCAGCCAGAGCAGTCATTAAAGCCTGAAAATGTGAAATATCACCAGGATGTGCACCGTATTCCTTGCGTTTAATCAATGCCAGGTATAATGAAGAAAACAGAGTCCTGAACTGTAATCCTTCAAGCAAGATAGTAAGGTATATACCTGTCCCCAACAGTAAAATGATTAGTGGTGCACCCCACACAAAATCCCGTATTTGATTAAGATATTCCATAGTATATCCTTGTATAAAATATTTGTATTCCTAAACATTGATGCTATATTGTTACCCTATCCGTCAAGCAGTAATTCAATAACAAATAATAGTTTTTTACTTGATTATTTTTCTTATAAAAGGAAAATTTACTTTTTCTTTTATTTGTAGTTAATTATTATTGCTGTATGAGGTTGCTATGATTGATCGATATTCACGAAAACAGATTGCCAATATATGGTCATTGGAAAATAAATTTAAAATATGGCTGGATATTGAGATTGCTGCATGTGAAGCAAATGCACAGTTGGGAGTTATTCCATCAGAAGATTTAGCCATAATAAAAGAAAAGGCAAACTTTAATGTAGCACGTATAGAAGAGATTGAAAATCAGGTACACCATGATGTGATAGCATTTTTAACCTGCGTTGCTGAATATGTGGGACCTTCAAGCAGATACATCCATTACGGACTCACTTCAAGTGATATTGTTGACACTGCGCTATCAATTCAGATGAAGCAGGCTGGTGAAATTATACTCAATGACATAGATCAGCTTCTGCAAGTTCTCAAACAATTAGCATTGAAATATAAACATACTCCATGTATGGGACGCTCGCATGGCGTTCATGCTGAACCAACGACATTTGGTACCAAAATGGCATTGTATTACCATGAGTTTTTACGTAACCGCCAACGTATGCAGGATGCTATCGACGAAATATCGTATGGAAAGCTTTCAGGTGCTGTGGGTACATTCAGTAATATTGATCCGCAGGTTGAAGAGATAGTTTGTAAAAAATTAGGACTCAAACCTGACCCAATTTCAACACAGATTATTCAAAGAGATAGACATGCACACTACATGTCAGCAATTGCTATTTGTGCAGGCACATTAGATAAATTAGCAACTGAAATACGCCACCTGCAGCGAACAGAAGTACGTGAAGTTGAAGAACCATTCCAGAAAGGACAGAAAGGTTCTTCAGCAATGCCACATAAACGCAACCCTATATTGTGTGAAAGGGTATCGGGATTATCACGGGTAATAAAAGCAAACCTTATGGTTGCATTGGATAATATGACTTTATGGCATGAACGTGATATTTCACATTCATCAGCAGAACGTGTTATATTGCCTGACAGTACTATTGCGCTTGATTATTTGCTTTCACGAATGTTTTTTATTCTTGAAAACCTACACGTATATCCTGATGCCATGATGAAAACAATTGAAAAAACAGGCGGATTGTTTTATTCACAAGGGTTATTACTTAAACTGGTAGAAAAAGGTTATACCCGTGAAGAAGCATACCAGATAGTTCAGGATAATGCAATGAGAGTGTGGAATATGGGAGGCTCATTAAAGGATCTATCGCTTAATGATGAAAGAATAACTGGAAAGCTTTCACGTGATGAAATAGAAGAAATATTTAAACTTGATAATTTCCTGCATAATATTGACTATGTTTTTAAAAAGGCAGGTTTAGAATAAATATCTATAAAATAATACACCACCGCACAAGGTGATGGTATTGTATTATGCAATCTTAAAGCGCTCTATAACCTTTTTAAGTTCTGCTGCCATAGATTCAAGTTCTGATGAAGTATTGGTAAGATTTTCCGACAGGGCAACAAACTGGCCTGCAACTGCATTAACATTTTCAATAGATTGGACTATCTTTTTGGTATTATCACTCAATTCAGCCATTGAAAGCGATAGCCCTTTAGAAAATTCACTTGCGCTGGCTATACCTTCATGAATCCTTGCAAAATCCTGAACCCTTTGATTAATCGTTTCAATAAAACCTGTTATTAATGTTACACTGCGTTCAATATCCTGCATGATGTTTATCAATACTTTTCGCATGGTATCCATCATGCTCATGTTATTATTCATAGCGGTGTTGCCTTCATTAATAATTTTTGAAATCTCTTTAAGATTTTGTGAAGTCCTATCGGCAAGTCTTGAGATTTCCTCTGCAACAACTGCAAATCCTCTGCCATGTTCACCTGCTCGTGCTGCCTCAATTGAAGCATTCAATGACAAGAGGTTAACCTGTTCGGCAATATCCGATATCAATCCTATAACATTCATGATATTTTCAAAAAAAGTTGCTATTTGCTTGGATGACTCTGCTGTACTTGTTACCAGAGTTTCGCTATCATGAGCACTTTTTTCAACTCCCTTAATAGCTACAATAACCTGCCGTGCATCATTATTTAAAATGTTCATCGCAGCATTAAGATTATTAACAATATCTTCAAGATTTTTTAATAAATCACTTTGCTTATTGGCATCAGATGCAATTGTATAAAATGAACTGGATAATTCTGCTATAATAGAAGTGACTTGTTCAATGTTTTGTGCCTGTTGTGAAGATTCTTCCTTTATTGATTTTCCGGAAAAAGCTAAAGCTTCCGATGATATAAGCACCTTTTCACTGAGTTCATTTGATTTTTGTATAAATTCAATAATAACCTCCCTGAATCCAATAAAACTTCGTATAAAATCTTCCATGATATCACGCGATTTTATTAAAGTAATTTCACCTGAAAGATCACCTTTAGTGGCCTTTTGTAATGCAGGCATAGCAATATCTATTGCTTTTGAAAGTTTCATTAGTTGCCTGTTAATGATATACCTGATAATGAGGTTGACAATTATCATACCTAGTACAATATAAAATATGCTTTTATATACAACTCCATATAATAACTTTTCGTTAAATGCAGCAATTATGGTACGGGTGCTCTGGGGAACATTATAGCCAAATAATACAGACTGCGACCCATCAAAGACACCGTATGTTTTTGAATACTTAGTATTTTTTATACTTTGTATAAATTGCAAGGTATCATTATATAAAAATTGTGGTTGATTACCTTTTTTTATTGTTTGTGCAAGAGGCAACGATATAAATTCATCTCTGTTACTCATAGTAACAATTTCATTTTCAGAAACGAGAACTACACCTCCATATTCTTTAATAACATTTGGTATACTTTGGTAAAACGATTCATTGCTGTCTAATTGTATTGATGTAAAACTATCCATTATTCTTGCAGAAAGCAATGCATCAACATTTGATTTATCTATACAGTAAAACAATACCAGAAGGAATACTGATGTTAAAAGTGTTATCGGAATTACTATATTTAAGATTTTGCTTCTAAGCCTTTGAACTGCAATAGGAAAACCAAAACGACCAAGGGGATATGTCCTGGTGTACCATACCTGCATTGAATTAAAACCAATAAATAAGAACACAAATACTAAAATAAAGAAAACATAAAAATGGTAATATAAATTATTATAACCAAATCTAAAATACATCAGAAAAAATAACGGGATATACACAATAATTAAATATCCCATATTCATAAACATTGTTTCCTGAGCACTTCTTTTGAATCTATTGAATATTTTTTCATTTTTTTGCGGATCATCACTAAGAAATAACGTAATAATTTTCCACATTGTCCTTGTATAATATACAAACAACGACGAAAACGAGATTATCCAGAGAATAAGAAACGATAATAACAAACGATAATCTTCAAATAAAGGGAAAGAGGTGCTCATAATAGTAATAAATATTAATGCATTAAATAAAATAACTCCCGCACCATATTTCTGGAATTGTCTTAAAAGCTGTTCTGGCTGCATAATTTTAACCTTAGAATAAAATACTAATTAACTGACATAGAAAATATTATCAAACAATGAAAAAAGCAATAATATATTATTAAATATACTATTTCATACTCTATTCATTGTTAATTCCCAAGTGTATTTTTGTGCACAAATAATAATTAATGTACACCGCCTTCGGCGGCGAGAGTGTACAAGTATTTATGTTAAATTGTTTTTAAGGAATACATACTGTACTCTATTCATATAATTACATTTTAAAAAAATTATAATGATAAAATATCATTATATATTTTAAGATTATTGTTGTCAAATCATTATAATAAAATTTTAAAAAATCATCCTGTATATTAATAACAACTTTTACTTGACTAATACGTTTCTACATATATAGACATGGTACATGAAATTTAGTCATGAGGTGTGTATGAGCTACCCCTTGAAAAATCTCAAAATATTAGATTTCACCTATCTTCTACCTGGGCCATATGGTACCATGATCTTAGCTGATTTAGGTGCTGATATAATTAAGGTTGAAAATCCCAACAATCCAGATATGCTTAGAATGCTTCCACCTATTGTCAACGGTATTTCAGCAGTCTATGCTCATATAAACCGGGGCAAAAAGTCTCTGGCACTGGATTTAAAATCACCTGAAGCAAAAGATATTATATACAAACTTATAAAAGATTATGATATCGTTATAGAACAGTTCAGGCCTGGTGTTTTGGAAAAGTTAGGTTTTGGATATAACGATTTAAAGAATATTAATTCTTCAATAATATATTGTTCTTTGTCAGGTTATGGGCAAACCGGTACTTACGCACAACGTGCCGGGCATGATATCAACTATATGGCATTATCCGGGGTTGATTCCTTTTCAGGGAAAAAAACAACCGGCCCTTCCCTTCACGGCATACAGATTGCCGACATTGCCAGCGGTGCAAAGAATATGATCATTGGCATACTGGCAGCATACATAAAACGGCAATCTACCGGACAGGGTGATCATATAGACATCTCTATCACAGATGGTGTATTTGCCATGAGTGCATTTACTACTGCTGCTTACCTTGAAGGTGAAACATTGCCTCAACCTGAAACTCAAATGCTTAATGGTGGTGGTATATATGATTATTACGCCACATCCGATGGACGCTATCTTTCAGTGGGACCAATTGAACCAAAATTTTTTCAAAGTTTTTGCCAGGCAATTGGCTATACAGACATACTTAGAAATGTTGATTTTTCACCTGAAACTGTACAGCGCCATAAAAAAAAGATTGCTGCAATCATTGCATCGCAACCATTATCCCACTGGATTACAGTATTTTCCAATGTTGATGCATGCATAGAACCAGTTAGAACGCTTGAAGAGGCTGTAGCCAATCCACCTCTTTCAGAACGAGATATGATAGTATCAATTACAGATGATAAAGGTTCAAAGTTTAAACAAATTGGGAACCCAATTAAGTTTTCATCCCAAAACTACATTGCACAGTCTGCAGGTGTACCGCTTGGGTATAATAATGATGAAATTTTACAATCTATTGGCTATAATGAACATACAATCAAGAAACTGTATAAAAATAGTGTTATAGTAAAAAGTTAGTGCAAAGCAAAATATGAAAACACCAAAAACATTTACCATTGTAACCTTTGGCTGTCAGATGAATAAAAGCGATTCTGAATTAATGGAAGTTTCGCTGATGCAGGAAGGTTTTGTTAAAAGCCATTCTTATGGGGATATTATAATATTCAACACATGTTCTGTACGCAAACATGCAGAAGACAGGGCGATAGCTCATATTATTGAAGCCCGCAGTTCCCATAAACAATCCATCATTGTTGTTGCTGGCTGCATGGCTCAACGTTTACGCCAGGAATTACGTTTTAGCTACGGTGTTGATTTAGTTGTGGGTCCATACCACTCGCCTGCAATTGGTTCAATCATAAAAAATTATATTCAAAATCAAGACATCAGCGAATACACATCTCAGGATGTTAAGGATTTTGCTTCAAGAATACATCCTTTACTTGTTACTCATAAGGACGAATTGTCATGGCATAAGTGGGTTACCATATCCCATGGTTGCGAAAACTATTGTGCATACTGCATTGTGCCTTATGTGCGCGGCAAGCTGATTTCCTTCCCTTCACAGCAGATTATAGACTACTGCAAACTGCTTATTGATAACGGAATAACTGAGATTACACTGTTAGGGCAAAACGTCAATCAATACGGCCAGGATTCAGGGGATATTCCTTTTTACTCATTATTGGAAAAAGTTGCGATGTTACCTGGCTTATACAAATTAAATTTTTTAACCTCACACCCAAAAGATTTTAATAAAGAAATACTGCTGGTTATAAAAGACAACCCTGTCATTGCCCGTAGCATTCATCTTCCACTGCAAAGTGGCTCTGACGCAATATTACAGGCAATGAACCGCCAGTATACCATGAAACACTACTACTCAATAGTTGACACAATACATTCACAACTTCCCATGTCATCTATCTCAACTGACCTTATTGTAGGTTTCCCCGGCGAAACACAAAAAGATTTTGAAGATACGCTTACAGCAGTACGCACCATGCAGTTTGATGAAGCGTTCACCTATAAATACTCCCCACGCGAAGGCACGCAAGCATATACCATGACTGATTCGGTACCCGATGCTGTAAAGCAGGAAAGGCTTGATATCCTCATACAAACAGTGCGTGAGATTTCACGAAAACGGTTGATGAATCATATACACACAACAACCGATATTATAGTAGAACGTATAAGCAAAAAGTCAGAACACGAAGTGATGGGTAAAACCATATACAATCATCCAGTAATTATGAAAGGTGGAAAAGAAGATATTGGAAAAAAATACACAGTAACTATCGTATCATTAAAAGGTTCAACGCTCTATGGTGAGCGTAGTGCTTAAATCACTTGGATTTTTAGTATTGCTCACCAGTATTACATTAGCAGGTGAACAGCAAGATTTTGAAGTAATTCAAAAAGCATACAAACTAAACAGCAGCAATAGACAAAAACTTGTACAAAATTTTTTCAAAAGTTATCCAAACAGTGCATTGATACCTGATATACGGATGCTTGTTGCTGCGTCTGCGCCAACTGTGGATGGAAGCATTTCTGAATACCATAAAATAATCAGTAACTATCGATATTATTCAAAACGTGATGCAGCCTTTCTATCGTTATGCCAGCTCTATTACATAAAAAGCGATTGGGGCAACCTGCTTTCTACTTGCAATCAGGCAATTGCGGAGTGTAGTGCCAGTAACTATCGCCCAATATTTTTACAGTTACGGGCGATAGCTCATTATAATCATAACCATTATGATGATGCATCACAAGATTGTGAAAAAGTTCCAGACTACTCCCGCCAGTTACATACATTAGCTTACAGTTTATTTTTAAAAACAGAGATGGACAGGCAGATGTACGGATATGCACGCCAATACATTCGTGGTTTAACTGAACTTCTACACGGTTATTCTGAAGCAGCCATTTATCCGTCATGCTTACTGCAATTGGGACAGTACTATGAATATAACAGAATGTACAATGAAGCGTGGTCAACGTATAATTTCCTGATAACACAGTATCCAAAATCCCCGGAATCGGTCAAGGCGCTGATTTTTACACAAAACATAAAAAAATATAATCCAAAAACCGTTGCGTTTATGCCTGATGAAAAAATTATTGCACAGAGTGAGACTATTGATATTAAACCTGATGTTGAGGAAAAGGATACACAACTCAATCAAACCATATACTATACCATTACCATTGGCCCTTTCTATAATTTACAAAAGGCAAAAGAATTGCAAAAATTAATTGTTAATTATGTGGTCCCGGTACATATCGTCAGGAAACCAAAATCTTTTGAAATTTATGCAGGCCATTTTTCAAGCCTTGATGAAGGCATGAACATAAAAATACAGTTGGCTGAAGAATTAGGCATTAACGGATTTATAATTGAAATTTTTAAAGAGGACGGGAAGCAGTATATCTATGGGCAATGATAAAGAACTAACTCCCATGATGCGGCAGTATCTGGAAATTAAGCAAAACTATAAAGATGAGATATTGTTTTTTAGGCTTGGCGATTTTTACGAAATGTTCTTTGATGATGCAAAGATTGCTTCCAAAGTTTTAGATATTGCCTTGACTGCACGGCAAAATGATATACCCATGTGTGGCGTACCCTATCATGCTGCGGACAGCTATATAGCACGGCTCATAAAAGCTGGATATCGTGTTGCAATATGTGAACAGATGGAACCGCCGTCAGCAAACACCATTGTGAAACGTGAAGTTATCCGCGTAATAACTCCTGGAACTATTATTGAAAGCAATCTCATAGCCTACGATGAAAACAATTACTTAGGTTCAATTGTTATTCATAACAATACTGTATGTACTGGATTTGTTGACGTTTCTACAGGCGATTTTTTTATTTCATCTGCAGATTACAACCGTGAATTTATTGCTACTGAAATATCACGCTTTTCACCAAAAGAGGTGCTTCTGTATGGTCCATCGCAAGAACTTACGTTTATACAAGACCTTTTAAAGCAACAGGGAATTGCTCTGGCTTCTATTAATGAATGGTATTATGATACTGAATATCTCACAAACATTATCTGTAATATCTATGGGTTAAGTAACATTAAAGGATTGGGATTAACCCATACATCAATTCTTACTGTTGGTTCACTGCTACACTATCTAAAAGATACACACAAAAGCGCATTGATCCATCTTAAATTTCCCAAGAATGTCAGCCGCAATGAATTTATGGTTTTAGACCATCAAACCATCCAGAATTTGGAAATTTTAAAAAGCCAGGATGGTTCTAAACTTCATTCACTTTTTGGTGTGTTAAACCATACACAAACTGCAATGGGAAAGCGAACATTAGAGCGGGCACTGCTATATCCATTGCTTGATGCATCTGCCCTTGAAAGCCGTTATGACATAATATCATATCTCACTGCCAATGTTAATCTATTAAAGGAAATTCAGGAAACGCTGTCGCATATTCATGATGTAGAAAGAATTGTCTCTCGCTTTGCATTGAAGAAATACTACAACAGGGATTTTATTGCATTGCAGCAATCCATAGAGGCTGCTTGTGATGTGTATGCATTATTGCAGAAACATCCTGATGAGCTTTTTAATATGATAGGAAGTATCAGCGATTCATTACAGGAACTATCGCTCAGAATTAAAAATACTATTGTGGAAAACCCACCCCTTTCTTCTGAACATGGCCGAGTAATAAAAGAAGGTGTCAACGATGAACTTGATAGATTATATGCGTTAAAAACAGATGCACGGCAATGGCTACTCAATTATCAGGAAGAAGAAAAAAAACGCTTAGAAATCCCAACGCTAAAAGTACGATACAACAAAGTTATTGGCTATTACATTGAAGTGAGTAAGGGCCAGACTGCAAAAGTACCGCAGGATTATTTCAGAAAGCAAACATTAATCAATGCAGAACGATATACCACTGAAACACTGCAGAACTTTGAAACTGACGTGCTTCAAGCTACAGATAAAATTGTACAAATTGAAAATGAAATGTTAGAAAGCATAGTTGAGGCGATAGTTACTAATAAAATGCAAATTCAGGAATTAGCATACAATATCGGCATACTGGATATGTTCTGTTCGCTTGCTCAGGCTGCATATCAAAACAACTATGTTAGGCCTATGTTAAACAATGAAGGCATTGTTGATATTAAGGATGGAAGGCACCCTGTTGTAGAAAAATTCTATATAAAAGAACCATTTGTGCCCAATGACATTTCTCTGGATACGGTTGACAACGTTATTGCAATCATTACCGGTCCCAATATGTCAGGAAAATCAACATATATACGAATGGCTGCAATACTACAACTTATGGCTCAGATTGGTTCATTTATTCCTGCTACATCAGCTAACATGTGCATTGTTGACCGAATCTTTACACGGATTGGCGCTTCAGACAACATTGCTCGTGGTGAATCTACGTTCCTTGTTGAGATGAATGAAACAGCTGTAATCTTAAACAATGCAACGGATAAAAGCTTAATCATCATGGATGAAATAGGTCGTGGTACAAGTACCTATGATGGGATGTCAATAGCATGGGCTGTTGTTGAATACATAGTTAATTATATAAAGGCAAAAACGTTATTTGCAACTCATTATCATGAATTAACAAAAATTAATAAAAAAGGCATTGTTAATTATACAGTGTTGGTGAAAGAGTCATTAAACGGTGTTGAATTTTTACATAAAGTTGTTCCCGGTGCAGCGGACAAATCGTATGGAATTCATGTGGCAAAATTGGCAGGTATTCCAAAACCTGTGACAATTAAAGCAAACAAAATCTTAGAAAAATTAGAAAAATCTTCACGGATTGATGCTCTGGCTAAAGCTCCTGACAATGAGGACCAGCTTGAAATATTTCAGGCAACACATCATCGCCTGGCACAGGCTCTCAAAGATATTAATGTTGAAAATCTTACACCGCTTGAAGCGTTAAATGAAATTGCACGCCTCAAGCGGCTTATTGAGTGAACTATTTCCTACGACCTGCTAAAAATGGCTCAACTAAATCAATAGGTATTGGGAATAAAGTGGTGGAATTCTTTTCGGTTGCCACTTCTCGTAATGTCTGTAAATAACGAAGCTGTAATGCAATTGGATGTGGTTCCATAAGTTTTGCAGCATCAACCATTTTTGAAGCTGCCTGGAATTCGCCTTCAGCATTAATAACCTTGGCTCTTCGCTCACGTTCTGCTTCAGCCTGTTTTGCCATTGCACGCTGCATTTCCTGAGGCAGGTCAACATGCTTAATTTCAACTGCAGTTACCTTTATGCCCCATGGGTCGGTCTGTTTATCAAGGATTTTTTGCAATTCATGGTTTATTCTTTCCCTGTCAGCCAAAAGGTCATCAAGTTCAACCATACCTAAAATGCTTCGTAACGTTGTTTGTGCAAGCTGTGATGTAGCATAAAGGTAATCTTCAACCTCAGTAATTGCTTTATTAGGTTCAATAACTCTGAAATAAATAACAGCATTCACTTTTACCGAGACATTATCACGGGTAATAACATCCTGTGGCGGCACATCCATGGCAACGGTTCTCAGGCTAACCCTGATCATCTTATCTACAAACGGGATGATTATAACCAGGCCAGGACCTTTGGGGCCTGTAGGTGGTTGCAATAAACGGCCTAATCTGAATACAACAGCACGTTCATATTCCCTGATTATTTTAATTGCCGATACAGCCAATAAAACTAACAGTATAATCAATGTTGGTAATGCTTGAAACATCATATTCCTCCTTAAAATTTATTTGTAATAAAAAATTGTATACTCTTGTATACTCCGCCGTAGGCGGCGGGAGTATACATTAATTATTTTTTATACATAAAAATACATTTAGAAATTAACAGTGAAAATGATTTATAAATTATGGTGTACTTTTCTTACATGTAACACCATGCCTTCCATCTTAACCACTTCAACCGTATCACCTTTTTGCACAGGTTCATCTGAAATTGCAGTCCACAGTTCTCCATGAACTTCAATTGTTCCTTTGCCATCAAAATCATACGTAGCAATGCCTTTTTCACCGATCATACCTTCAATACCGGTAACAGCTTTTTGTGTATGTACTTTAATGACAGCACGGACAACAACAAATATAAAAAGTAACAGTACTACAAGAACCGTTACTATCGAGGTTAATGGTATTTGACCTCCGGGCAATGGAGAATCAAATAAAATCATTGATCCAATAACAAAAGAGATTATACCTCCCAATGTCAGTAACCCGTAACTAGTAAATTTTAATTCCAGTATGAACAATATTATAGCTAAGATGATAAAAGTAAGTCCAGCAAAATTTATTGGCAATACCTTGACTGCCAGTAAAAATAAAAATAATGCAATAGCGCCAATTACACCGGGAACTATCATACCAGGATTCTTTAATTCAAATCCAATCCCAACAACGGCAATTAAAAACAAAAAGAAAACCATCTGCGGATCAGCAAAGTAATTTAAAATCTTTTCCTTCCAGTCCATTGTGTATTGATGTTGATGAATATTTTTTGTTTTTAAAACTACATATGTATCTTTAGTCTTTATTTTTTTCCCGTCAATTTTAGATAAAAGGTCGTCGATATCATTTGCAACAATATCAATCACACCATATTTTAAAGCCTCATTGTTTGTACTTGATATGGCTTCACGTACTGCTTTTTCAACCCATGTGATATTTCGTTTTCGCAATTCAGCTAAGCTTTTAGCATAGGCAACAGTATCATTTAACACCTTCTTTTCCATTATCCCATCCTGTTTTTGATCCGGGCTGAAGTTTAAAAACGGGCTTACCGGATGCATGGCACCTATTTCAGTACCAGGTGACATTGCTGAAATATGGGCAGCTATCATAATAAACCCACCAGCAGATGCAGCCTGGGCACCTTTTGGATAGGTATATACAATAACAGGAATCTCAGAATCCAGTATGGCTTTAATAATATCGCGCATCGAATTGAGGAGCCCACCCGGAGTATCCATTATCATCAGAACAAATTGCATATTGTCCTGATTGGCTTTTTTAATTGAATTGACTATGTAGTCTGCAATTACAGGATTGACAGAACCGTTCAATTCGATTAGTGCATATTTGTCAGATGCGAATGCAGTAATTGAAAAAGCCATAATAATAATTATTGTCAACAATCTCAATTTCATCACTTTTCACCAAAAAAATAATTTATGTAGAATCTATTGTATCGTAAAAAAGTCATTCTGAAGGAGCAAAGCGACTGAAGAATCCCGTTTTTGAAATTTTTAATCCTTATATCACACATTTGTGTTATTGCAATCAAATTTATAGAAGATCATGATATACTATTATATTATATACAATATATAGTATTTTATTCAATAGTCAAGATATTAAATACAAGAATTTTAAAAACAGACAATATAATGCTTTATTTTCAATACAAATGCTTATCTTTTTATATATGGACATAAAAAGAATTGCTTTATGCCGATAGTTACTATAGAAAACATTAATATGTTTATTGAGAGAATATTATGAAAAAGATCAATTTTCTTTTGATAATTTTAGTTTTAATAATGTCTGTGTCAATTAATTATGCACAGGAAGTAGAAAAGAAAAATACTGATATTACGGGCGATAGTTCCCAAAATAAATCCCTTGAAAACAATGTGCCATCTGTAAACACTGAACCAGCAAAAGATGATAAAAAAGCAATAATTGAAAAATCACAGGAACAAAAAAAAGAAACTGGCGAATTGAAAAAGGACAATTCACAGGAAAAAAAAGTTGAAGCTGAAAAGAAAAAAACAGAATGGATAAAAAAAACAATACAATATGGAATTCAAGATGACAGGATTGAAGCAATAAAATCGGCATTAACTGTAAAAAACCCTTCAAATAAAAATGAAATTATAAAACTTTTAGATGAACTTATGCCTCAGGAAGCAAATCCTGAAGTGAAAAAAACAGCAATAACGGTTGTCAGTGAACTTAAAAGCAATTCATCCACTTCATGGATTATTGCAGCCTTAAACGATAATTCAGAGGATGTTAAAATTGCTGCTGTGTATGCCATTGATACATTAAAGGCAAATGAAGCCGTACCCCAGTTAGTAACTATTCTAAAGGAACAAAAATTTACTGAAAATTCAAATTTTACTGATGCCCTTATACGGACATTGGGTAAATTAAAAGCTACTCAGCTAAAAGATTTTGCCATTGAACACATTAAAGATACAAAAACAACTGATAATTTACGGCAATTGCTAATATTATTCCTTGGTGATTTGGAAGACATCAGTTCTAAGGATTTTTTACTTGGAATTGTTAAAGACAAAGATGAAGATACCACGCTACGTTCGTATGCGGCTGTGGCACTGGCAAAAATTGGCGCAAAGGATACGGCCGGGGATATCCTTGAAATAATAAAAGAGATAGACAGCTATCCTGTTAATAAGCGAAAAGATTATTACTCTTTTTCAATGTACTGTACAGCTGCTCTGGTTAAAATGGGTGACAGCAATGCAATCCCTAGATTGATGGAGGCATTACGCAGTAATAATCCTGTTGTACGCCTGCGTGCTGTTGAGTTGATGAAGGATTTAAAGGACAAAAGAACTGTTGACATTTTGAAATATAAAATGCAGTATGATCCAAGCCCCAAAGTACAGAAAGCAGCTAAAGAAGCACTAAAAGAAATGGGTGAAAATGTTGATGAATCAAAATAATACCACAATAAAAACAATTTTATCACAATCCTCAACACTTTCTATTGCCATAATTATTAGCCTGTTGTTGATAATATTAATTTCTAATATAATTATTTTTCCTATAGTACTTTTTTCAGAAAACTATCCAAAAGAATTTACCAGAATTGTAGAAATTGCCATTTACTGTGGAATACTTTTATTATTTGGTTATTTCATAATTTACAGAATAGTATATTTACGTAAAGCAGGCATACCTGTTAAGTTGAGCATTAAGAATACAATTATATCTCCTTTGCGTTACTTTCTTTTTATTGTAATGATACTATTCTTTATAATTGTATTAGTAACATTAATTTATGTAATTCTTAAAACAAATTATGTAATCCTTTACAGATTAATTCACCAGTGATGTGATCTCATGCCATTAGTAAGTGATTTTGATAAATATTTTCTTCATCTGCCAAAGATATCCCAACCAGATGATTTTGAAAACTTCTGGCAGAATGCCATTAATGAATTAAAAAAAACACCTATAGATGTCCAATATGTGCACAACAAAAGGAAATCTACTGGTAAATTCAGTGCTTATGATATGACATATATCGGATATGGTAAAATACAACTTTTTGCCACATTATATATTCCTGATAAAGTTACAAAACCACATGTTGTTGTCTTATTTCATGATTATGATGACATGGAAAGTTATGCACAATTCCCAATTGATTTGCCCTTTGCATACTGTTTTGTGGAATTACGGGGTCATAGGAACATCATACATTATGATCAGGAGCAAAACAAATACCCCGGGTTTATGACCGAAGGAATAATTGATAAGGACGATTATTATGTTAAAGGGCTTTATTTAGATGGTCTGAGAACAATTGATGCTTTGCGTTTACACAATGATCTTGATTGCAGTAAAATAGCAATTATTGGCAAAGGATTAGGAGCTGCTGTAGCTGTATTTACTGCATCATACTCTAACAGGGTTTTGTCATTAGTACTGGATACTCCATCATTTTGCTATCTGGATAAGGCACAGAACATTGCACAAAGCGTGATTGCTAAAGAAATAAATACATTTATTGAAGAACACCGAAGTAAAAAATCGTTAATAAAGAAAAACCTCAATTATTTTGATGCATTACAATTTATTAATAAAGTAACCTGCCCTGTTTTAACTATAGTTGGATTTAAAGATTCACTTTCACCTGCCGAATGTGTGTTTGCACTTTTTAATCATCTGCAATGCGATAAAACTGTTGAAGTATACCCTGAAGATGGGCACAGTGCTGGTGGCTTAGAGCAGCAAAAACGAATGATTGAATGGATTAATAATAGTATTTATTAAAAAATGTATTGTCTATCCAGTATTTATTCCTAAAAATAATTTAATATACATACTTGTACACTCCCGCCGCCGAAGGCGGCGGGAGTGTACATAAAAATATATTTAGGAATTAACAGTATGTTTGGAAGTTTATACCAGTAATAATATACATTATTTTTTTACACCTACCATTTTTAGTATATTCATTATTTCTTCAATCCTGAATATAAACGTACAGATAAAGTACACCACACCATATAATGGAAGCACAGTGGCTGCAAGTATCAGAGGATGGTAATAAAAATGTATTTTAACAAAAAAAGCTATTATTGCTGCAATTAATGCACTTGACCATAAATACAAAAGATACTTTTTTTGCAATCCAACTTTGCCAATTATTTTAGAGATGGTTGACTGTAACAATTTATATTCAATCCATCCGGAAAATCCTGATGCAGCAGTAATTCCCACTGTACCATAAATTTTATCAATATTTAAAATCAAAGGGCCATACTGAGAAGCAAAAAAACCCATAATACTTGCCAGTATAACACGAATAATTGCAAATTTTAATGGTGTACGTGTATCATGCATTGCATAAAAAGCAGAAGAATATAATCTGCTTTGCGTTATTGCCAGTAACCCAACAGTTGATCCAGCAAGCACCATCCACACAAAGCTGGTATCTTTTGTTGTAAATTGACCTGTTTGATAAATAGCACCAACAATAATATCGCCTAACATAAAAAATGCTACAGTGGAAGGGACAACATAAAATGCAATTCGTTTTATTGCATTGTTAATCCGTGCCTGAAGATTTTTTGCTATCTCTTCCTGTGGGCCTATAACTTTAGACATTGCTGGTAATTCAGCAGCGGATACTGACATGCCAAATAAACTTATAGGCAGCATATACAATGTTTGTGCATAGGATATGGCTGCAACAGCTCCGGTAGGTAGCAAACTGGCAAGTAATGAATCAATGTAAGCACTAACCTGAACCACTCCGCGTCCAAAAAATACTGGAATAAAATTATTAATAACTGTTCGTACTTCACGCGTTTTAAGCGAAAATCGCAATCGTAAGTTTTTTATGATAATAATAACAAATGGCAATTGTATCAGCAATTGTAGCAAGCTGCCTGCGACTGATCCGGCTGCTGTGTATGTGGCAAGGTCATTTTGCGTGGAACTATCGCCAAAAAATAATAATGTTATTATGATTATAATATTCCATAATACCGGTGCACTATATGATAAAAAGAATTTCCCATGGCTGTTTAAAATGCCTAAACACCATGCTGAAAATACAAGTATTCCCGCACCAGGAAAAAATATACGAACAAGCAAAATAGTAAGCTCACGTTTTTGACCCTGAAATCCAGGTGCAATGATATCAATAAGAAGTGGTGTTATGAGTATGCCTATAAATACAAGTGCTGAAATAACAAGTGATAATATGCCAGCAATCGTCTGTGCAAGTTTTGTTGCCTGGTCAATTTTTTTTTCAGCAAGTAGTTTGGCATATACCGGTATAAATGAAGCTGAAAGAACGCCCTCGCCAAAAAGGTTTTGCAAAAAGTTTGGAATACGGAATGCTGCCCTGAATGCATCAGCAGCATCAGAATTTCCGAAATAATGCGCAAATACCCTATCGCGTATCAGGCCTGCAATTCTGCTTAAGAATATGCCAGTGGCCACCATTATTGTGTTAAATAAGCTCTTGTCTTTATGTTGTGAATGTGATGTCAAAACAGCTTTCCTTTATATGCGTAAAAAATTATTATTTTCATTATCAAAACGCATAGAATTGTATTCAGAATAATTTGTCAATTGGTTATTGCTTTAATGTACTATTTAATGTACTAATAGAATAAAGCTAAACATAATCTCTTCTTTACATGGAGAAATAATATAATAATTATTTTTACTTGACAATTTCATATATATATTCCGAAAATTACTTAAAGATTTCGGAATATTTTATAATAATAGAGTCAAAAGTATGTTTAGATATCGTACTTTACTTGATGAATTAGTCACTCATGTTGAAAACAAAAAAGTAACAATATTAGTTGGCCCTCGTCAAGTAGGAAAAACTACACTAATGAAACAACTGTATGAGATATTTAAAAATACATACAAATGCCTTTTCTATGATTTAGATATACCCTCTCAATATTTAAAGTTAAACACTTATGAAAGTTTCATCAATAACCTAAAATTAGAGGGCTATCATGATAATGGTCCTTTGTTTGTTGTTTTCTTGGATGAATTTCAACGATATCCTGATATGGCAATTGTCATGAAAAATATTGCTGATCATCATCACAATATAAAGATTTATGCTTCAGGTTCATCATCATTAGCTATACATGCATCTATTCAAGAAAGTTTATCAGGTCGTAAAAGAATTGTATATGTATATCCGTTAAGCTTCAAAGAATATCTAAAATTTCTGCAATATGATCATCTGGTGGAAAAGATTGATCATCTTGTTTCAATCTCATCTGATAACCTTAAACAATTATTGCCTGAATTATTTTCTGAATTAAATCAATTTCTTATTTATGGTGGCTATCCTGAAGTTGCTCTTGCTAAAAACGAAAAAGAAAAAAAAGAAATTTTAGCATCAATATTTGATTTATATGTTAAAAAAGATTTAATGGATTTTTTAAAAATTGATAAAATTAGACAGGTTAAAACAATTATTGAATTTTTATCAATTAATAATGGTCAACAAATTAATTATAATCAAATTTCGCAAATCGTTGGTTTAGATGACAAAACAGTAAAAAACTACATTGAGATATTGAAAGAAACTTTTATAGTTTTTGTTCAAAGGCCTTGGTTTACAAACAAAAATAAAGAATTAATTAAACTACCAAAGATTTATTTTATTGATAATGGTGTTAGAAATTTTTTTATAAATAATTTTACTAAGATTGAATTACGCCCGGACGCTTCTTTTTTATTTGAAGGATTTATTTTATCTGAATGTATTAAAAAAGGGCTCCCTTCTGATGCATTAAAATACTGGCGGACTAGGAATAAGCAAGAGGTTGACATAATTATTGATTATGGCATTAATCTTAAAATTATTGAAATCAAATATAAAGAAATAATAAAAAAAAGCGACCTCACTGGACTATTTGCCTTTAGGCGATATTATCCTCAATTCTCTGATATCTACTGCATTGCTAAATCAACAAATAAAGATTGTTACGGTATTCCCTGTTTCTCGCCATTTGACTTTGATAAAATTATTGTAAATTGATTTATTGCTTGAAACAATTTATTTAAACAGGTACTATCGCCTAAATAATAAAAACAAAAATATTTGGGGGAAAGATTATGAAACTCTTATTCCATATACTGTTACTCGTTATTCTGGGAACATCCGCATTTGCAGGTGATTGGCCAATTTATAAAGGCAACTTGTTCTTTACTGGTAATAATGATGAGATTATTGTATCCAACAATCAATTAAAGTGGCTTTTTTTAGCTAAAGACAGGGTATTCAATCCAGTTGCGAGTGATGGAAGAATTTATTTTGTTGATAAAAATGCATTTTTATACTGCATAGACGAAGATTCAGGAAATATAATATGGCTCAACGATGTACGTGCCATATCAGCACAATTCAAAGCATATTCAAAATCAGCAGGAAAAATTAAATATCCGCTTGTTTATGGAAATACTGTTATTGTAAGTGACCCTATTGCTATTTATGCTTTTGACAAACGTAATGGTACAGTTATATGGGCACGAACCGGATTGCGTGTGGATGAAACAAAACCACAGGGTTTAACCGGTATTACAACGCAAATATCAATAGATGGTATATATGCTGACCCTATTATTGACCAGGATACCATTTATTATGGAACACGTAAAATATTTGCTTCCCGCGATATTAAAAATGGACATATAATTTGGGAAAACAAGGATATTGCTACTTACAGCGGTTTCCCTGTTTACTATGATCAGTTTTTAATAACACAATCAATGAATTATGAAACAAAAACATTTACCGTATTTTGTTTGGAACAAAGAACAGGCAAAGCAGTATGGCAAAGAAATTTTAATCAACCTGTTGTAATATTGCCACCGGTTGTTAACAAGCATGTGTACGTGCCAATAAATAATGCTGTGTATTGCCTGGACATCAAAAATGGTGAAACGATATGGCAAAAGTCATACAATGGCACGATTACATCACCATTAAGTTTTACGGACAGGTCCATTTTATTTTCACTGGACAACGCATCGATTGTTGGTATAAGCCCGGAGAATGGCAATACAATAGCTAATATATTTGTTGGACAACAATCATCCCCATATTTTGTTACGATTCGTGATGTGATATACATTGCATATAACCAGTTAAATGATAAAAACCAACCTGTTGCAAAAGTCAAAGCCATGTATGTTATTTCGGGCAATGTATGGTGGGAATTTACAGCACCTTTTCCGGGAGGTGTTTCCCAGCCAGTTGCAGCTAATGGCATTTTATTTTTACCAGCAGGCAATTACCTATATGCAATTGGTGCAGGATATATCGGCAGCAAGGGTTTTGAAACAACTAAACAAGAAGAAACTCAAAAGAAAGAAAGTGAACCATCAAAATTGCCCGATCAAAAACTTTCTGAAAAGGAATTAGCTGATAAAACAATAACCCCGGAATCACAATCAAAGATACAACCTGATAAAAAACAACAGATGCCAACACGCCAGCTACCTGTTGAGATTACAAATAATACTAAAACACCACTAAAATCGCGTATTACCATTCAATATAAAGATGAAAGTGGGGAGTATAATCAGTTGACTGCAGTAAATGGAAAAGGTGATATTACAATTCCTGACAAAGACAACGTTGAACTAATTTTTGAATCAGAAGGTCATGTTCCAAAAAAAGTTATAGTTAATAAAAGCGATAGTAAATTGGAAGTAGTCCTTGATCAGATTCAACCAGGCAAACCTGTAGTGGTAGACAACATACACTTTGATTTTGATAAATGGTATATTAGAAAAGACTCTATTAATATACTTGATAAACTTGTAGACATGATGAAAACAAATCCGCATCTAAAAGTGGAAGTATGGGGACATACTGATTCAATTGGCGATGATGCCTATAATCAAAAATTATCTGAAAAACGTGCCGATGCTGTGTGTGATTATATTATAAAACATGGTGTAAGTCCAGAAAGAATCAGTTCAAAAGGATTTGGTGAAACAAAGCCAATAACCTCAAATGAAACAAAAGAAGGAAGGCAGAAGAACAGGAGGACGGAATTTTATTTCAAAGACTGAGATGGAATAATATTTTCGATAATTAGAAGTGGTGAAATCAGTCCGTTATATTCATTTTCCTTTACAGTATACAATATATCTACGCGTGTATTTTTGTTTAAAATATCATAGTATTTATCAACTGAATTCCATGCCATAGCTTCTAATGTTATTGATCCATTAATGATAAGCTTACAATGTTTGCCATTAATGATGAAATATTGGCTGATGGTGCAATTCCTTGAAAGGAAAACAAAAGGCTTGTGCCCTATACCATACGGTTCAAATAATTTCAGTTCATCAAGTAATTCAAACGTTATATAATCGATTGGTAATTCATAATCATATTTTTGAATATCGCATTCCATACTTGAACAATTCAATGTTTGATTTAATTCTTTCAAAAGTATAGGAATATTTTCTTTTTTTATTGAAAAACCAAAGGCATGATTATGGCCACCTAATTTTTCAAAAAGATGATCATATCGTGAGACGCTGGTAAAAAAATCAAAATTATTCCGTGATCTTCCTGAGCCTTTAATTATTTCTGCATCAGGCTTATCTGACATAACAAGCACAGGCTGCAGTAACTGGTCAGCAAGACGGTTTGCAATGATGCCTGTTAGGCCATCAGGGATTTCATCCGAACATATTACGCGTAAGGTATTATCTCCAATTGAATTGACATCAGAAAATTTTGATACTAATGACTGCACAATATTCTTCCTTTCTTTATTGAGTTCAACAATTTCCTGTAAAAGTTTTTGGGCCTTTGATGATTTTTTCTCAAGTAAAAAATCTGCTGCCAATTTTGTTTTGCCAAATCTTCCTGGTGTATTGAGAAGTGGTGAAATATCCCAGCCAATGGTATCGGTGTTCATTGTTTTTGAGATATATTCTCTGATTACTTTTAACCCGCAATGATTAGTTTTATCAAAATATGCTATCCCATTACTAACTAGAATTCTGTTTTCATCTATCATCGGCATCATGTCGGCAATGGTACCAACTGCAACTAACGGAAGCGTATCCTGAATAAATTGTAATATTTTTTTTGATTGCTGGTATTGTATCTTGAAAACCAGCATTGTTGCATAATCAACGGGAGTTGGAAATAAATCCTTAATACAACCATTAACCAATTCATGAATTGGCGATAGTTCATTGACAAAGTCTTTAATGTTATAATATACCTTATGATTTAATACTATTGCATCTGGGACATCGTAATTAAAAAGAATTGCACTGGTGTACTGCTTTATAAGTTGTTTAATTTCATGTATGCTGGAAACTGAACCATGAACTATCGCCCTGCCTCTATGAATAATATTATATAAAATAGAATTTTGAGACGAAGCAATAACAATAATATGCGTATCAAAATACTTTGTATAGCTTAATAGTATTGCTAAACAAAATTTATAGGTAACCCCAACTCCGGCTAATTCTTTAAAGGGATATTGCGAAGTAGTTAATTTGGGGTTAATAATTACTGCATCTGGGAGATTTTCAGATGGTTCATGATGGTCACAAACTATGACATCCATTCCCAGATTACGTGCATAGGCAATTTCATCTATATCGCGAACACCGCTATCTAGCGTAATAATACAATCGATATTATTTTTCTTAAACTCATCAATGATAGGTATTGTCAGCCCATACAATTCATCTCCAACAGGATAACGGTAATAGTACTGTACCTTCAAAAGATCAAGTAAGTGAGTTAATAACGTTAAGGAAGTCAGGCCATCAATATCTGAATCAGCAAAAATTCCTATCTTCCTCTTGTGTGTCACAGCATTTTTAATAATCCCCACTGCTTCATCCATCTGGTTCATATAAAACGGACTGTAACATAAAGAAAGGTCAGGATTAAGGAATGTATATGCATTATACGGGGTATTGATACCTCTGAGCAATAGTAAATCTGCTGTAAGGGATGAAATATTAAAATGAGATAATAATACATCCTTTACATCGGAAGATGAACTGGTACACACAAACGCCACCTTTATCGTATTTTATCTTTTTTATCAGCAGCCTTTTTGGCTAAAAAATCAGCTTTTTCATTAAAATTGCGCATTACATGCTCAATTTTTACGTTTGGTATTTGTTTTTTTAATTCCATTACTCTTTCATAAAGTTTTTTAATGTTAGCATTGCTAACCTGATATTCACCTGTAAGTTGACGCACTACAAGCTCTGAATCACTTCTTATTTTTAATGTTTTTGTTTTAAAATATAGTGCCAGTTGTATTGCCCGCAATAAAGCAGAATATTCAGCCTGATTATTTGTCTTTTTCCCTATATATGCTGAAACTTTGCCCACAAGCCTGTCATCACCATCATATATAACAATACCAATCCCTGCTGGGCCTGGATTGCCCTTTGATGCACCATCAACATACATTGTTAAAACGGATTCTGCAGGTATTGTTGACAAAACTTCAAGGCCATCAAATATATTTTCAGATACTTCCGACTGATTTTTATCTTCTGTAATACTGCTTTTCTTTTTTACTATGATTTTACTCTTTGCACGTTGTTTGTCATACTCAAGGATAATTTTTCGTGCCTCTTCCACTACTGATTGTATTTCACTTATATCTACATCTGACAATTCAGCAATCTTTTCCAAACTCTTTCCTTCTGCAAGTAGCTGTAGAACTCTATCTATACTAAGTAACATTTTGTTCTCCCTGAAAAATAGTTTCCAATCTTTATTTACTAATATGTGTTCAATATAGATGGCATGCAATCATTTAAAACGTTTCATTATTCTATATTAATTTTTAAAATACAAAAAACGCCCGCAATTGGTACAAGTCACTGCCTTTGATTTAGCAACTTCATCTTTGACATACACAGGCACCTGGTAATGGCATCCCATGCAAATTCCGTTTTCAAGTGGTACTATGCCATTGCCTTTTGTCTCAATAACTTTAGCAAACCTTGCCCTTAAATCAGGTGGTAATTCCGTTATTTGTTTATTAAATTGTGCAGCATTATCTTCTGCTTCCTTTTGCAAGGATTCAAGTTTATTCTGCAATTCTTCAACATCTTTTTCAATCTGATTTAACCGTTTTGGCATTTCATGCTGAAATACATCCAATTCCCCTTCTATTGCATCAACATCTTCCATATATTGCAGCATATTATTTTCTATTTCGTCTTTCTTTTTATTAAGGGTTTCCAGCTCTGACAACATTGAATCAAATTCACGTTGTGATTTTAAAGAATTCTTTTTGCTATCAAGAAATTGAATGCGCGATTCCACATCATGAAGTTCAAGTTCTTTCTGTTTAATATTTGTTTTTAATTGATTTACCCGTGAACGTAGATCTGCCATTTTGGCTTCCATTGCTTTCATTTCACCACGCCAGAAATCTATAGCATGCCGTGATCGGGCAATCTCATTTTTTGCTGCCAGCACCTTATCCCATAGAGACTGCAACTCAAGCATTGTATAAATCTCAGGGCCCATTTTACATACCACACTTCATAGGATTTTTTTCTTTTTTAGATATCATCAAAGGTATATCGTTACAATGCATTTCATTTGTCAAGTAGTTGTAAACAGTGTGGTATAAAAAATCAATTATTGGTTTCTCAGATGAGTAATGCCCAATATCGATGACTGCAACACCATTATTATTTGCAGATACTGCATCATGATACCCAACATCACCTGTAATAATGCAATCAACTGAACCAAGCCCTGCAACAGCATTAATCTTACGTGACCCTGCACCCTGTAAACATGCCACTTTTTTAATGCGTTTGCTATCATCTCCGTAGTATATGATTGAGTTACTTTGTAAAATTTGAGATATTTTTTTTAACAAATCTGATAATATCATATCGTTGTCATAAATACCTACAGCGCCATATCCTATCCCGTTAAAACGTTTATCCGGGAACAATAATTCAATATTATTAAGTTTCAGCGATTTTGCCAGTAAATCCCAGCATACAGCATCTGCATTGGTATGGGCAGCATAAACACTGATGGCATGTTGAATGCACGCAATTACCATTGAGCCAGTGATACTTGTTTCAGAGATATTTTTAACAGGCTTAAAAAATATTGGATGATGTGTTATAATGCAATTACAATTATTTTCACATGCTTCACTAATAACAACAGGTGATATATCCATGGCAACAATAATGCCTGTAATAGTTTGATTATCAAAGGAAATCTGCCTGCCAGAATTATCGTAATCTTCCTGATATTCCAGGGGGAAGACTTTTTCAAGATACGAAAAAAGTTCATGTTGTGTGATATGCATATATATTATTCAGCCTTTTTTATTTTCAATATCATGTCAGCTATTTCAACGGGTGTATTGCCAATAATGTACAGCATGTTTTCCTGCTTAATTTCAAAGCATACAATTTTATTGCTTTCAGGAATATTAGTTTTTTGAAGGCTATCAATATTTGAACATGTGTACACAGGGATGCCAAGTGCCTGAGCATTAATTTTATACTCAATTTCATTTTTTAAATTTATAGCTGCGCGATAGCTCATCGGAGTAATCTTTTGCATAACTATTGCCATCGGATGATCCACGCCAAATGCAGGATCCTTGATCCTGAAAATTGATTCATTATACGTGATAATTCCACCAGGAAACATCGCGATATCATTGGCATCGATTACATATGGCAGTGCAAAAGCTATGTTTGAAGATCCACTTGCAAACATCTTGCCACATTTTGCAGCATGGAGTAAGGAAAAGGCCTTTTGAATATCCTCTACAACCTTTATCTTTTCTTCATTATTTACTATCGCTACAAGATGATTGGTAGGACCATGGCCTTTGCCTATGGGAAGCGAAAATGTAATAGCCTTTGTGATGAATTCTTTTGCTTTCGTTATTGCTTCTATGGCGTTATACCCTTTGGCCAGGTATGTGGCAATTGCTGATGAAAATGTGCATCCTGTTCCATGTGTATTTTTAGTCTGAATTCTTTTATTTTTTAAAACTGTAAAATCTTTACCATCATAGATTAGATCACTTGGGTCGCTTTCAAGGTGGCCACCCTTTACCACTACGTACTGTGCACCGTATGAATATATCTTTTTTGCAGCATCTTTCATGGTATCAAGATTGTTAATGTGCATGCCCGTAAGCACTTCGGCTTCATGAATATTGGGGGTTACAACATAGGCAACAGGAATCAAATGTTGAATTACTGATTGAATAGCATCATCTGATAATAATTTTGAACCACCTTTGGCAACCATTACCGGATCAACAACGCAATTGTTAATAGCATACTGTTTGATCTTTGATGAAACAAGCTTGACAATATCAGGGTTTGCCAGCATTCCAGTTTTAGCTGCATGTATTGGTATATCAGATGCAACAGCATCAAACTGTTTTTCAATCATATCTAATGGTATAGGCATATAATCAATAACTCCAATTGTATTCTGTGCAGTTATTGCAGTAATCACAGTCATGCCATAACCACCCAGTGCAGTTATTGTCTTCACATCAGCCTGAATACCAGCACCACCACCTGAATCAGAACCTGCAATAGTTAGGACATTGCGAATAAATGATGAAGTTTTCATTTTTCAATCTCAATATTTTGCTTTAGTAATGGGGTTATACATTAATCAATGTATCAACATATTTTTCAAGAATAATTTATTTTCAGTATTTATTCCTTAAAAATAATTTAACATAAATACTTGTACACTCCCGCCGTCTTCGGCGGTGGGAGTGTACATTAATTATATTATGTACACAAAAATACATTAAGGAATTAACAGTGATTTATTTTTAAAATTTGTAATTGATTTTAAACCATTCATATCTGTAAAAAAGATTTAATTACTTTATGTAAAAAACAAGCTAAAAAAAATACTTGTAAAATTAAACAGATTGAAACGATACTATATTTTCTGTTTTCTGGCCAGGATGTATATATTTAAATTCTAAAAGATGGCTGAAGTATGAATAATACTCCTTTTTCACTGAAAACCAATAATAGATGGACTATCATGGCACAGGATGAAAAACACTGGCGTGTTGGAATATACCATCCTGAATTTAATAACCCTGATGAAATACCAGTATTTGAAAAACATTCATGCCCTGAACTTTTTATATGTGCTAATGCCCCATGTGGATTGTTATTGCTAATTGATGGAAAAGAAATCCAATATATACTTAAACCAGAGGAAGCAATAATAGTAACCGAATACCATAATGGATATAAAGTTGATCCACAGGGGTATTTTATTGTAGTAGAACAAACAGACTTTACAACGGAATTTATGAAAAGAAAAAAAACATGATAATAAATGCACAGACATCCGTATATTGCATACTAGGCAAACCTGTACTCCATTCACTTTCGCCTGTGATGCACAATGCCGCATTTGCCTTTATAGGAATAAATGCAGTATATGTTGCATTTGAACCATCTTCTATTAAAGAGGCTTTTGACGCAATCAAAGCATTAGGCATAAAAGGTGCAAGTGTAACCATTCCATTTAAAGTTGATGTTTTGCCTTTATGCGATAGCGTTGATGATTTAGCTTTGCGCATTGGTTCAGTAAATACTCTTGTTAATGATGATGGAAAAATAAAAGGATATAATACCGATGGATATGGATTACTTAGGTCCCTTGAAACACATGCCATAGATTATCATAACAAAAATATTTTAATCATTGGCAATGGTGGATCCGCCAGAGCTATCGCCTATACACTTGCACAACATAATGCACAGATAACTATATGTGGACGTAATATTAAAAATATTATGCAGCTTGCAAATGATTTATCCAAACATTTTAGTGCTGTTGACACGATACTCTTGGAACAGCTAACACCTGATAAAACAACTGAATATGATATTATAATTAATACCACACCTGTTGGCATGAAGCCCGATATATCCAGAACGCCTATTGACACGTCATTACTGCATCAACATCATGTAGTTGTAGATATTATTTACTCACCTCTTCATACCCTGTTTATTCGGAGTGCACTTGGAAAAGGATGCACCGTAATATCTGGCGACTATATGCTTCTATATCAGGCATGCATGCAATTTGAAATATGGACAGGCAAACCTGCACCCATTGATGTTATGCATCACTCACTTAAACAGGCGTTACAATAACTATGCTGCCACAATTTTTGCAATCCCTTGCCAATAATGAATCCAATGCAAACAGCTTTACAAATTATACTCCTGACACAATTAGGTCCATATTGAAATTGTTGGGTAATCCTCAAGAAAGAATACCATGCATACATATAGCAGGGACTAATGGCAAAGGCTCTACTGCCTATATGATAGCAAAAATACTTCAAGCTTCAGGTTACACGGTAGGCTTGTACACATCACCACATCTTATGCGATATAACGAACGAATAACAATAAATGGTGAAGAAATCACTGATGATGAAATTTATGAATATTCGGAAATCCTTGAAATACTATGTAAAACACAAAACATTACTCCTACATTTTTTGATGCGTTTACTATAATTGCTTTTTTACACTTCCATAATTCTGTTGATATTGCAGTTATTGAAACTGGGCTTGGTGGCAGGCTTGATTCCACAAATGTTATTACACCACTTGTCAGCGTTATCACGCCAATATCCTACGATCACATGGCAATATTAGGTACTACATTACATGAGATTGCATATCAAAAAGCAGGAATAATAAAGCATACTCTACCCGTAGTAAGTGCCAAACAGAATCCTGAAGCAAAAAAGGTTTTACAAAAAGAAGCAAGCACGAAGCAATCACCACTATTTTTTGTTGGTGAACACATACACTATGCTATCACATCCCACAATCCTCTCATCTTTGATGTTCTTTTTAATCATCCTGCTTTTGGTAGCTACAAACAATTTGAACATATTCACTGCTCATTAACAGGGGATTTTCAGGCAGCAAATGCATCGGTTGCTATCGCCACCACTTTAATTTTAAAAAATAATAATTGGGCGATAGTTCCTGAACATATATACCATGCATTATCATCACTACATATACCTGGAAGAAGTGAACTATTATCCGATAAACCTGTTTGCTTATTTGATTGTGCACATAACCCTGAAGCACTAAAACATACACTGCAGAATATACATGACCGATACTCTGGTTACAATACTATATTTTGTATCAGCTTTATGAAGGATAAAGACATTACAGCAATGCTACACATACTACAAAGGTTTACATCAAAGCCTATCTCTTATTTGCAATTACCTGATAGCCGCTGTTATATTCCTGATGAAGAAATACAAAAGACTTTTTCACTACACGTTTTTTCTGATATAAAATCACTAACACATACTATAAAAACACATATTAATTCTAATGATATGATAATTTTTACAGGAACTTTTAGATTATATCCCTATTGTAAACATATATGTTCTTTGATGCAGTGATGTTTAAACAATAAACCTATCTTACAACTACAACAATGTCTAAACTAACCCTGTATGTAAAAAATTTTTAAAATATCTTCTTGATTTTAGTTTTATTTATAGTTTTATGGTACACTAATTAATGAGAATTATAAAAAATATATCTCCAATCATTAGTTTGGTAGGAGTTAAAATTGTTTAATATTTGAACTAAAAAATATAGTATTAAAAGGAGTTTAAAAAAATGGATCTATCAGAACTATTACCTAAAGAACATGTAATAACTGTTAAAAGCAATGAAAAGCAATTAGTCATCAAAGAGTTAATTCAGAAATTACAGGATTTAGGAAAATTAGATAATGCTGATAGATATTATACACAGGTAATGCACCGTGAAACACTGGAAAACACAGGTGTTGGAAATGGGTTTGCTATTCCCCACGTACGAACAGATTCAGTCAAAAAATTGCTTACTATCTTTGGAATTTGTAATGAACCTGTAGAATATGAATCCTTTGACAATCAGCCTGTTAAATATGTAATGCTCAGTATTTTCCCTACTTCTTTAAGCACAAAGTACCTTTATCTTGTTGGAATGATGGCAAGAATTTTTTCAAATACTGATAAAAGAGAAAAAATAGATGCTGCACGAACACCATCAAAAATTTATCCAATACTTACCAAGGAAGCAAAATTATATTTTGACTCAATAACAGAAATAGATAAGGAAGAAAATCATATTGAAAGTTTGGCCGGAGTTCCTTCATCCGATCTTGACCTTTTAATCAGGCTTGATCAATTATATAGGCTATTAGATAGTGGTGATAAATCAGAAGCCCTTACAAAGAAAATCAACGAATTAAGGCGATTCATTGATAACCGCTCATTATCATATTATGAAAGAATGCGGCAAAAATGCCAAAATCCTTTTTCAATACTTGAAAAAAATACCTGTGGTGGATGTCATATGGTTATTCCACCAGCAGAAATGGCAAAAATCAAAGGGAAAAAATCGTTAGCCGTGTGCACCTATTGCGGAAGATTTTTAATTATAGTATAATTTTCTATAATAAATACCTGAATCTATAGCAGAACCACTCTTTTAAATATTGCACAACAGAACGTCGTTTATAATGTTCTAGCAGTATTTCATCACTATTTTTTATATCTTTTAAAAATTGATTTTTCATCTTTTCCCCAAAAGTTTGATCAAGTATGATAGCATTTACCTCTAAATTTGCATTAAAGCTTCTTCTATCTAAATTTGATGAACCAACTGTTGCCCATATATCATCTATGACAGCTGTTTTAGCATGGAGAACAGCTTTTTTATATTCGTATATTCTTATATTATGTTTCAAAAACCGTTTATATAAATACCTGCTAGCATGCTGTACAAATGGTAGATCGCTTTTTGCTGGTAACAATATTCTTACATCAACACCTTTTTTTGCTGCACGTATTAATGATTTTACGATGCGCATGTCAGGAACAAAATACGCATTTGTAATATAAATATATTTACGCGCATTTGCAATAGCTGCAAGATATGTCTGGTAAATGGGTTTAATTCTTCTCCGCGAATGGCTGCTCAAAGCCATTACAATTGTATCACCAATAGGCTTTAAAACTGGAAAGTATTTAGAAATATCAACAAAAGCTCCACCCTGCCTGTGCCAGTTTTCAAGGAAAAAATATTCTATATCACGTACAGCAGGACCTTCAATTTTTATGTGAGTGTCACGCCAGTTTTGACCACCATATTTTTTACCTGCATATTCATTGCCGATATTCATGCCACCAATAAAAGCAATACTGCCATCAATAACCAACAATTTTCTGTGGTCTCGTAAATAAAGATTAAAATATTTTCGCCAGGGTACAACAGGATGGTATTCAATTAATTCAACACCCATTTTTTTCATGTATTCAAATAATGTAGCTGATGTATTAATACAGCCTATAGAATCATAAATAACATTAACTTCAATGCCTTTCTTTGCTTTTGCAGATAATTTTTTTGCCAATTTCCATCCAATATCGTCACTGTTAAAAATATATGTTTCTAAATTTATACTGAGTTTGGCTTGTTCTATTGCATTAAATAGTTGATCAAAAAATTGATCTCCATTATTAATAAGAGTAACTCTATTGCCACCTGAAAAACCTGAAATACCAAATTTTTTTATAGTTTTTAAAAATCGAGGGAGGAAAAGCCTGTTTTTAATCTTTTGAATTATATAATCATAACTTATTCTTGAATTATTGCTTTTTGTATGGGGTTTTGATTTCCAGATAATATTTTTTCTGGCAGATAGCATTATAGATTTGTTAAATTTATATTTCTGTTAAACATACTTAACGGAATATTAAAGTTAGCCATTCTTCTATGAATGATGTACTACTTCGGGTTCTGTTATTTTGCCAGTATTGCCGTTCTTCTCTGGTTTAAAATAGATTGCATCATATTTTATTCCGGCATACACCCGGTGACAATCTTTGAATCTTCCATTCAATATTTCTACAGCTAACCTGTCTTCAATTTCGTTTTGAACAGTCCTTCTAAGATACCGTGCTCCATATTTTTCATTAAATCCACGTTTAACCAGGTAATGCTTTACTTTTGGAGAAACAATTAATTCAATTCCCTGTTCCTCAAGATGTTCATTCACTTCATTTAGCATCAAATCCAGAATCTGTTTAATGTGGTTTTCATTTAATTTGTGGAAATGTACCACTGCATCAATACGATTTAAAAACTCAGGGCTGAATAGCCTTTTAACCTCTTCATCAACATTCTGGAATTGTGCAATTTGTGGGTCGATTTCATTAAAGCCCATCTTACCTATCTTCTGAAATTCTCTGTTGCCAACATTGGATGTCATGATAATAACAGTATCAATAAAGCTTGTTGTTGAACCAAAATTATCTGTCAACTCACCTTCTTCAAGCACTTGTAATAATATGTTGTATATATCAGGGTGAGCTTTTTCAATTTCATCAAAAAGTATTACAGAATACGGCCTTCGTTTGACTTTTTCCGTTAACTGCCCACCTTCTTCATAACCCACATATCCCGGTGGTGCACCTATTAGCCTTGAAACAGCATGCTTTTCCATAAACTCGGACATATCAAAACGTATGAGGGCATCTTCGTCATCAAATAGAAATTCAGCCAAAGCCTTTGCAAGTTCAGTCTTCCCAACACCAGTGGGTCCTAAAAAGATGAATGAACCAATAGGCCTTCTGGCACTTCTGAGTCCTGTTCTGGACCTTCGTATGGCTCTACTTATCACACTAATAGCATCATCCTGCCCTATTATTCGTTTATGCAATTCCTGTTCCATACGCAGCAGTTTTTGCGATTCAGATTCTTCAAGTTTTTCAACAGGGATTTTGGTCCATTGAGCAACGACAGTTGCTATCTGCTTTTCATCAACTATAACCGCATAATCATTAATGCGCTGTTGCCAATCACTGATTTTTTGTGATAAGAGTGCTTTCTTTTCAATGATTGTATCTCGTATAGAAGCTGCCTGTTCATATTCCTGGGCTTTCACAAGCTCATTTTTACGGTTATTAAGATCTTCAATTTCACGTTCAAGCAATTCAATATCTACAGGGCGCTCACAATTTTCAAGTCTTGCCTTAGATCCTGCTTCATCAATAACATCTATAGCTTTATCTGGCAGGTATCGGTCATGGATATATCTGTCAGCATACAATACGGCTTTTTTTATTGCCTCGTCAGTATATTTTACTTTGTGATGCAATTCATATCGTTCACGCAAACCAAACAGTATTTCTACAGCCTCATCAACAGAAGGTTCATCAACCATAACCGTCTGGAAGCGACGTTCCAAGGCAGCATCTTTTTCTATGTACATGCGGTATTCATTTAAGGTGGTAGCGCCAATACACTGCAATTCGCCTCTGGCTAATGCAGGCTTAAGAATATTTGCAGCATCAATAGCGCCTTCGGCTGCACCTGCTCCTATGATAGTATGCAACTCATCAATAAATAAAATCACATTATCTGATGCCTTGATTTCTTTCATGATGCGTTTGAGGCGTTCTTCAAATTCGCCTCTATATTTGGTACCCGCTACAACAGATGCTAAATCAAGTGCCAGCACCCTTTTGTTAAAAAGGGGCTCAGGGACATCATGATGTACAATACGCTGTGCAAGTCCTTCAACTATTGCGGTTTTCCCAACGCCAGCTTCGCCAATTAAAACAGGATTATTCTTTGTTTTACGGGATAAAATCCTGATGACTCTTTCTATTTCAGAATTTCGCCCAATGACAGGGTCTAACTTATCTTCTGCTGCCAAACGGGTAAGTTCAATAGCAAATTCATCTAATGTTGGTGTTTTGGTTTTATCATTAGTTTTTTGCTGAGGATTGCCTTCAGGGGTTACACCCAATATCTTTTGTACTTCACCCTTGATTACATTATAATCAATTCCAGCCCGTATAAGAGTATCTATACCCGAACATGTACCGTCACGGAATATTGACAATAATAAATGTTCGGTGCCCACATAGTTATTTTTTAATTTTCGTGCTTCATCTTTTGCAATTTCAATAATTCGGGTAAAACGGGCACTTAGTGGGAGATTTCCTAAAATTATAGTAGACCCGGACCTGCGTATAGCCTGCTCTATATTTCTTCTGAGTATTTCAAAGTTGACTCCCATATTTTTCAATATGCGGGCTGCAACTGAATCATCATCTTTTAAGAGGGCAAGCATAATATGCTCTGGCCCTAATGCATCTGAATTTAATCGCCTACCTTCTGCCTGTGCTAAAACTTCTAAAACCTTACGTGACCTCTTGGTATAATCAAACATATTTTTTTACTCCTTATCTTCGAATATTTTTCGAAGATATGCTGCTCTAAAAGCATCCCCTTCTTCACTGCTGGCAAATTGCCTGCCTGCAAATTTCTGAAGATGGGATAGCTGTATATGTATCATTAAATCATTAATTACAGAAAGTTCAATATTTTTTATTATCGACAAAACAACCCCCAGTCGTATAAGCGAAAGATGCTCTATAGCTTCTGCATAACTCATTGACCGTGAAAAGGTTACAATCCCATAAGAACGCCATACCATATCTTCAAGCACATCCTTATGATGCTGATAATAATCGTCGCGTGCATCATTTTCAAGATCAATGATCAGGCTAATTACTTTATCAATTTCCTCAATGATGTCTATCTCAGATTTGCCCAATGTAGCTTTATTGCTGATAATATACATGCTACCAACGGTTTTGGTTGCATCATGGACAATGCCCTTTAATTGTGCCTGGTATTCCCTGACCAATTTAATTACTTCACCCATATTTTTTGCAGCGGTGAGCATTGGTAAATGCAACATGGCTGACACACGCAGCCCAGTACCAACATTGGAAGGGCATGTAGTTAAGAAACCTAAATCATCAGTAAATGCATACGAGATATATTTATTTAATTCATCATCTATTTCATCAGCAAGTTTGAATGCCAATAGCATCTGCAATCCAGGTTTTATTACCTGAATTCTGATATGATCCTCTTCATTGACCAGTATAGAATATTGTTGTTTAGGGTCAAAAACAACACTGCTGTTATTATTCAATTCCATTTCATGAGTGATAATATCACGTTCACGCAAAAAGCGCCTGTCATCTGAACTGCAATCTTTTAAGCTTACAAATTGAGCATTTTCAAAATACTTTGAGGTTACTACTGCCTGGTGAACAATTGATTCCAGCGTTGATATATCCGTTTCATCCATCTTGCTCCCAAAGGGTAAAGATGGCAAATTTCGGGCCAATCTAACTCGTGTGGTCATGACCACATCTGCCGAAGGCCCTACCTGAGACCAGAATGGCGATTGTGTAAGCAGCTGTTCAAACATTAAAGCCTCTTCTAACGTTTTAGTCTTTTGATTTCGTCTCGCAATTTAGCTGCTTCTTCATAATTTTCATTTTGAACTGCTATTTCAAGCATCTTTTCAAGGTCATGCAACGATAGCGTAGCTACATTTTTTGATCGCACCACATCAATCATTCCCTTGGATTTTCTGTGTTCAATGTATTTAAGTGGCATTTTGCCAATATGGTATGTTGAGCCATGATATCCAGCTAAAATAGGCGTCATAGATTCTTTGAAGAAGCTGTAACAATCGGCACAGCCTACTTTCCCCGTTCGTTTATAGTCAATCAAAGTCCAACCACAGGTGGCGCAGGTATTGCTGTCAACCATATCCGTCATCTCTTTTGCATCAAGAAAAGACATCATATCAGAGACGGTTAATGAAAATCCACCTCCATGAGAGCTTAAACCCATATCACGGGCACAATTGTCACATAAGTGTATTTCAGTCTTCTCATTTCTGATGATCTCAGTCAAATGAACAGTTGCTTCACGTTGTTTACATCGTTCACACAACATAAATCCTCTTCATGGTTACTATCTCACAATATTTCTTCTATCACATTATATAATACTATAAAATAAGTATATATGCAAACCATTTTTAAATCATTTACCAAAATTTTCATTATTTATTGCTTAAAAAAATAAAATAATATAATATAAAAAAAGTCACACCTTAGTCACCATTGGTAGTAATAGTGTGCAAATAATAAACTTTATTTACTGTTTTAAATGCGTTTTAAAAAAATCCCATATTAATTCAGTTGCATTAATATCTTTTGATGTTTTTCCAATTAACTTTTCTGGTAAATATTGATACCCTCCCGGCCAGGTGTGTCCTCCTTTTTCAATTATATAAACTACTACTTCTGATGAATTTGTATCTCCTCGATAAATCTCTTTTCTAACCCTTGTACCATCATCAGGATCTTTATCTGGTTCATAAGAAAACATTGGCGATAATGAACAATTATTAAACTTAGTCCAAAACACAACTGTTTCTTTTAATGATAAGACTTGACCAAGTTTTTTATTTCCAAATGGCCCGGTAATATTGCCACCGTTGAATGGCATCAAAGGATCATCTGTTCCACTGATTATCAATACTGGAATTTGTTGTAAATTTTTACTACATACTAAACTCTTTGGCATATTCCCAGCAATTGCTGCAATAGCTGCTATTTTTTGAGTCAACTCACACCCAAGACGATATGTCATCATGGCGCCATTTGATATTCCACATACATATACACGTCTTTTGTCAATATTCAGTTCAACCGTCAGCTTATCAATCAACACTGAGATAAAGCCAACGTCATCAATTTGATCAATGTGTGCTTTATGTGATGTTTCTGAACCTTCTCTTCCATCATTCCAATGCTTATCAATACCATCTGGATATACTACTATGAAACCTTCTTTATCCGCTACGTTGTTAAAATTGGTTAATCTTATCATACCCCTGCCGTTACCACCTCCACCATGAAGAACAATGACTAAGGATTTCTGAGAATTTTTATTATAATGCTGTGGTAAATGAATTAAATATGTTCTTTTCAACCCGCCCCATGTTAATGAGTTACTGTAGTTATTATTTTTAGATGAAGAAGTGCTTTTACAACTTACACTATGAGACAACATTATTAAACTGATTAAGATTGTGAAGATATAAAACTTGAGGTTAATATGTTTCATAAAAAATACCTCACTAAAAATATTAAAAGATATATAATATAAAAATACAATCAAAACATTATATTTTCATTATAAATATTGTAAAAAAATATCAAAATGTATTGACATTATACAAATATACTATATGTAGTGAGCAATCGGGGCAACCCGATTTATTTTTTTTAATGGGATGTTTTTATGAAAGAATCAAAAAAATTACAGACTTTGATGGAACAGGATAAACAGTTTCTTTTCCAGAATTACGGCACACGGCTCCCAGTATGTTTTACTCATGGCAAAGGATCTGAACTCTTTGATCAAGATGGTAAACGATACATTGATTTTTTTGCAGGCATTGCAGTTAACTCAGTAGGATATAATCATCCAGCATTGAACAAAGCATTGCATACACAGGTTAACAAAATTTTGCATTCATCCAACTGGTACTTTAATAAAGAACAGATTGAAGCTGCAAAGCTTATATCAAAAACTGCATTTCCCGGAAAAACACTTTTTACCAACAGCGGTACGGAAGCCAGCGAAGCTGCAATCAAGTTAGCACGTAAATATGGATTATCCCAATCACATAAAAAGTATCATATCATATCATTTACCAATTCATTTCATGGCAGAACATTTGGTGCCATGTCCGCAACAGCACAGGAAAAAATTCATTCTGGGTTTGGGCCGATAGTTCCCGGATTCATTTATGTGCCATTTAATGAAATCGCAGCATTTAAAAAGACTATAAAAAAGTACAAAGGGAAAATATGTGCTGTAATAACTGAACTGGTACAGGGCGAAGGCGGGATTAAAATAGCCGATAGTTCATTTATAAAAGAGATAGATGCTGTTACAAAAGAAAACAATATACTTTTTATAATAGATGAAGTCCAAACTGGTATTGCAAGAACTGGAAAGATGTTTGCTTACCAACATTACGACATAACTCCTGATATCATAACAATGGCAAAAGGTTTGGGAGGTGGCGTACCCATTGGTGCTATCCATACAAAGGATTTCCTTGTAGAGTATTTCCCCAAAGGAACTCACGGCACAACATTTGGTGGGAATCATTTAGCTACTGCCGCAGCAAAGGTAGTATTAGAGACTTTAAGCAAAGAAACTTCACTTAATAATATCCGCAAAACTGGCGAATTAATTATTAAGGAACTATCGCTTATGAAATCAAAATATCCCAAGCTTATAGTTGATGTCAGAGGCATTGGCCTTCATATTGGAGTTGAATTGTCAATTCAAGGGCAGCCTTTAGTACTTGAAGCTTTGAAAAAAGGGCTGGTGATAAACTGCACCGCTGAAAAAGTCATACGAATTATGCCACCTCTTACAATTTCTAAAAAACTTGTACAGGAAGGGCTTTTGATTTTGGACAGCATTTTTGCAGGAGCAGCTGTATGAATAAAATCCCTAAGGTAAAAACAAAAGATTTACTGTCAGTTACTGACTTTTCAAAAGAAGAAATCCTTTCTATTTTTGAATTTTCAAAAAAAATGAAAATGGAATTAAAACAGGGGAAAACCCATTCCTATTTGCATGGCAAAACATTAGGTATGATATTTGAAAAAACATCTACCCGCACACGGGTATCCTTTGAAGTAGGCATGTTTCAATTAGCTGGCTATGCACTTTTTTTAAGCAGGGATGATATACAATTGGGCCGTGGTGAAACCGTTGCCGATACTGCAAAAGTATTGTCACGGTATCTTGATGGTATTATGATACGTTGTTACTCACATTCAACCGCCGTGGAATTAGCTTACAATGCAACAATCCCAGTTATCAATGGGCTTACCGACATTTTTCATCCTTGTCAGGCATTATCTGATTTTTTCACTATTTATGAACACAATAAAACATTTAAAAATGTAAAATTAGCTTTTGTTGGTGATGGTAATAATGTTGCCCAATCGTTAATGTTAACGGCTGCAATGTTAGGTGTTGATTTTGCATTAGCTTGCCCTAAAGGCTACTATCCCAAAAAAGAAGTGGTAGAACAGGCATTTTCTATTGCTTCAAAATCAGGAAGTGTAATAACACTTACAAGTGATATTACACTTGCTGTAGAAAATGCCACTTATCTTTATACAGATGTATGGGTCAGCATGGGCCAGGAAAAAGAAGCTTCACGAAGAAAAAAAGATTTTGTCAAATATAAGATAACCAAAAAAATCCTGGATAAATGTGCACCCGAGTGCAAGGTAATGCATTGTTTGCCAGCTCATCGAGGTGAAGAAATAACCGATGAAGTAATAGATTCACCCCATTCTATTGTACTTGATCAGGCTGAAAACAGGTTGCATGTACAAAAGGCTATCCTTTGTGCTTTAATGATGAATAAGCGATAGTTGTTTATTATATTTCATTGTTATAACTAACTACATTTGCTGGTTATAAACATTTTCCATCTCATTGTTTGGAATTAAGTTATTGCAATTATTATTAAGATCTTCAAATTCATCAAGCAACATACCGCCAATATCCCCATTATCGTAATGTAAGATAAGCATTTCGTCTTTGGCACATACATACATTCCAGAAATCCCTTCTGTTATCTTAGAATATCCCATTCTATTTTTTAGTATTTTAAAGTAATATAGTGCATCGTCAATAAAAGCTATTGTATGTTTGTAATTTGTAACATACGTTGGTCTTCTATGTACTTGTATAAAAGCATTATCAACTACAAACCCATTATCAAACAAAGGAACATCATACTGTAATTTATACAATTTATGTGGCAAAGTAGCTTTCTTAATATGATTAGAAAGATATGGCGTTGCGTAAAACTCGCCATCCATTACATAATGGAGCCACCCACTTTTTGGTGAGATGCATCCATCAGTTATAGTCCCATTAACTTCCCTCGTGATAGTTATTTCTTTATGTTTGGAAATGTATGTAATACAGTGTGGACTAAACACAGTTATATTTCCCTTGAGCGTTGACACTTTGAACCCTCTGGATACAGGATATTCACGACCATCAGTTATTACAACTTTATTGTCATATAAAAGAGCTACTTCACCGGAATTCATAATTTCAAACCATCTTATACCCGGTTCAATTATTTCAGGTTCATTTTTAAGCGATGGATATTCTATTGCATATAGATTATCATCGTGAACATAGCAAAAGTGATTATTTTTTATAATATATTCTTTTATTTCTTTATATTTTGTGTGATGTTTCATATATGCCTCCTATTTGTCGTTCCTAAGCGCAAAAAGCATGAGCTTTATGAAGATTATTATAAATCCAATAAACAATATGGTTAATAATATATCTGACATATTAAACCTCCAAACAGTGCAAAATAACGAACATAACAAGCACAGTATTTACTTTGGATTACATTTAGGCCTATCATTAAAGGATTTTTCATGTTAGACTTCTTCTACACCACACTGAGGTGCATTGTTTAAATTAACATCATATGTACATTTCCACTCAATACCAATGTCATCAACACTCAGTGGTTTTATTCGTGCCTTAATGTTATCCAACACCAACCATACATACGTAAGCAATTTTATTTTATAATAACTCATATTATTAATACTTATTGTTTGAAAAATATATAATAACACTGGTATCGTAAGTATCAAAAGGGAGAGCACAAAGAGCTGCCATATTTCAATCATACTAACCTCTTTAATTTTAATAATTTAGATTCATTGACAGTAACTATCTGCCAATATGATTAGACTATAATGTTACAATTTTATAGGTTATTTTGTTACTTTTATTTTGGGTACACTCAACCTCCATTCTCTTTTATTAGGACTATTTCTATTTAATAAATTACTAAATGCAAGGGACATATATTGTCCCTGTGGGAAAAAATTTTTAGTATAATACAATAATCATTTTTTATTTAAAATTTTGGGCGATAGTTACTGATAAGTAATTATACGTATTAGATTAATGCACTTTTTAAAATGAAAATTAGATCTATAGTTGGTGTGAAAGAACTTATTTTGGGCTTGTACCGGTATGGGATGATGAAAATCAAGAGTAAGAAGATACTCTAAAATTTGTGATTCGAAACAATCTGGAACATGAACTGAAGATAAGATTCATTACCCCATGACATCGTTATCCGATGCATAGGCCTGCAAGCGGCTGGGATAAAAATTATTTTGACAAAGTAATTGAACCAATGTATATTAAACATGAAAACGAGGTCATGCGAGAATTTATTAATAAGTCTAAAAAAGGCGTTGTGCCTCTTGAACAGGCAGAAGCTAATTATTTCCATGAAGTCTGGTCAAGGGTTTCAAGGGAGCTTGGTCTTGATTACACAAGGGAGGAAATATGAGCAGGCAAAAAGGATGTTGGCTTGATGGGCCTGGTACGGAAATACCGGTCTACCCTGATCAATGTGTATTTTGCATACATTACCGAAAAGCATTTCATAGCAAAAAAGATTTCATGCTTATCCATACTTGCGACGCCTTCCCCAAAGGCATTCCCCATGATATTGTATTTGGCAAATTTGATCACACACTGCCCTATGAGGGCGATAACGGCATCAGGTTTGAGAGAAATAATAGTTAACCTCATAAGCAAAATCTCTTCCTTAGTTAAATCAAATCTCTAACTCCAATTTGTTGTTGTTGTGATTTACTTCACAATGTGCAGTGTTCAGCGTTTATAAAATCAGCAAAATTCTTTAGAATCTTAAGCCTCTTTGTCATATAAATACAAACTCTTAGGTTATATTCCAGCTAATTATATCTTAAAATTTTTGTATTTTCATATTGAAACTTATCGTCACCATTTTCATATTTTTTTAGTTTGTAACTTATCACTTGTAACTTGTAACTTGTAACTGTCACAAATCCCACTATTGGTAGCTTAAACGCAACAGTAACAAGTTGAAAAGTTTAAAGTTGCAAGTTTTGTCACAATCCATTGATATTCCGCACAAAATTAGTTGCAGTTAAAACTTTACCTTTACCTTGTAACTTGTCACTTGTAACTTTCAACTGTCACAAATCCCACTATTGGTAGCTTAAACGCAACAGTAACAAGTTGAAAAGTTTAAAGTTGAAAGTTTTTTATATATAATTTTGTTATTTACTATTATAAAGATATTTTATCAATCCACTAAGCGTTTTACTTATCTCTTCACATTGGGATAACAACTCATTATACTGTTCGACTGTTATATAATCTAAATCCTTAGCAATGTGCAAAAGGGATCTAACCTCACCACTGCTCCCTTTTGCTATATAAAGATACTTTAAAAATTCCTTTTTACTACCCCTTTCAAACCCCTCAGCTATATTATTCATTATTGATATTGCTGCTCTTTGAATTTGATCTTTAAAACCAATATCAATTCCATACGACGTCTTACATTGCAACTTGTAAATCTGTAACGCAAGCTCTTTGGCTTTTTTCCAGCTAAGTATATCTTCAAATTTTTGGATTTTCATAATGAAATTTATCGTCACCATTTTTATTTTTCTTTACCTTGTAACTTGTCACTTGTAACTTTCAACTGTCGCAAATCCCACTATTGGTAGCTTAAACCAATACAATTCAACATCATTAGTTACAGCATTCTGCCTTTAAATCCCACTATTGGTAGCTTAAACCTATTAATAATGCTTCAGCACGCCCATCTAACAATCTTTAAATCCCACTATTGGTAGCTTAAACTTTTATTGCTTCATCTTCAAGAAAATTAATTATACTCTTTAAATCCCACTATTGGTAGCTTAAACGCAACAGTAACAAGTTGAAAAGTTTAAAGTTGCAAGTTTTGTCACAATCCATTGATATTCCACACAAAATTAGTTGCAGTTAAAACTTTATCTTTACCTTGTAACTTGTCACTTGTAACTTTCAACTGTCACAAATCCCACTATTGGTAGCTTAAACCTATTAATAATGCTTCAGCACGCCCATCTAACAATCTTTAAATCCCACTATTGGTAGCTTAAACTTTTATTGCTTCATCTTCAAGAAAATTAATTA